>OGUL01000011.1_pt1 | contig 227375 bp, 168 predicted proteins | sample 1553651 | NCBI WGS metagenome assembly OGUL01 (sample SAMEA2580048, study PRJEB22360) | human gut metagenome | biome: human gut; feature: human-associated habitat; material: faeces | place: Denmark | collected 2008/2010
CCATCATGCGCAATATCTTTATCAACAACTACAGAAAAGTAGTACGTGATCAGACATTTGTAGACCAAACAGAGAACCTCTACCACCTGAGCCTCCCGCAGGAATCGGGATTTGAGAGCACGGAAAGTTCGTATGACCTGAAAGAAATGCACCGCATAGTAAACTCACTGCCAAAAGAATACAAAGTGCCGTTCTCTATGCACGTTTCCGGATTCAAATACCGCGAAATTGCAGAGAAACTTAATCTCCCGTTGGGAACTGTAAAGAGCAGGATCTTCTTTACACGCCAAAAGCTACAGGAAGAATTGAAAGATTTCAGATAATCGCATAAAAACCTAAACCAAGACTTATCGATTTCTATTTCTATATGAGTAATTTTTAGTGCAGATTTTTAGTTGTGTTAATTTAGGAGCAAGTGGAAGAGATTCCATGCTTGCTCCTTTTTTATCCCATGAAAAGCCTCAACAAATCAAGACTACATTATTTTCCCTTGAACTCTACCGTTTAGAACCCATACCTCTATAACATATGCATGATATATATTAAAGAAAGAGTTTAAAAACGGAACTATAGGTAGCGAACTATTCATTTTGATTTATCTAAAAAACGACACCAAACCCAGAAAAACACACAGTATTCCACTCAACAATAAAAGATACAATGGCGAACTCAATGATGTTTCTAAAACAGCGCTCTGCGGTTTCTGCGGATTATAATGCACCGTACATTTACGACCTGGGAAATACTGTTTCACTTTTTTTTGTGCATAAGACAAAGAATTTGTAGACATGCGATAACCGTAGTTAAGCCTATTCGAAACATATAATTTACCCTGTATCTGATATTCATATTTTACCACGACTCTATGTAGATCATTAACACTACCAGAGGTTGCCACCTCTGAAAATAATATCTGACCAATAGTAGTAGGCCATTTTCTGGCCTTTCTGATGAAATAAAGCAGAATAAAAAAATAAATCAACAACAAGCCCCCCATGATCAAGACAAAAAGCTCGCCAAAAGCATCTTCCATATTCAAATCATTCAATATAATAAAATTTTGCAGACTCGTCTTATTCATTCGTTAGTTCCGAATCAAATTTAAAGTTATAAAGCATCCATCATATCTGTATCGCATTTATTATCACACGCATATCTTCTCCTTCATAATACAACAAGACTCCTGGGACACAAGATATAATGCAACCGAAACCTCTTCCATAAACACTATCCAAGGCACCTCTCAGCAACAGGTTTCTTTTATCTAAGGAAGACATGCTTGACAAAATATAGCAATCATCCGATGCACCTTTCTTCTTCAAATATTCCAAAATCATTTCAGTTGTAAATTCCCTCTCGAATTGTATTCAAATCGCTTCTCGTTTTCATTCGGTTCTATTACAGTAACCACTCCCACACCCGGTTTATATTGATAAGTCGTAATGTGTGCTGAAGGTAACTTCGCCCGTAGTTGATTGGCCCAGATAAATTCATTCGCACCGACAGCAGTCAACAGAGCCTCCCTAAAGTCCGATAGAGTTACATTTGTAATTTTAGCTATCAAATACCTATCTGAACCATTCCACATATATACAACATCCAATCCATCATGCTGAGTAACATAGACAGGATTACCTTTCATATTATGTTCATGACACGTATAAACTTCTCTCAATGGAGCGCTGCCTGTTTTCTCTTTTATAGTAGACAAAGGGAAACAAGAAGCCGATGCCAAGCTACAAGGGACATAATCAAAACGTACTTGCTTTATTAATTTTGCCTGTCCATTGTCCGGAATAAAAGTCTCTTCCGTTTCCACTACCGGCGATAACACATGTTGCGCTTTCATCATGGAATAAACTGTCTCATTAAATTCATCTATCCGCTTATATGTTACTACTTTTACTCCGCCATTCGCTGTTTTTGTCAAGCTACGCAACAAATCATTCTTATTATATGTATACGTAGTAGAAGTTATAAAAGGAGAACCAACATCATCATAATAAACCTCCTCCTCTTTTAAAACCCGATAATGATACATATAAATTCTGTAAGCAGCCCCCTCATCATAACAAATTAAAGTTTCCGGGCACACAGGGGTATAAACAGCTTTTACCAGTCGCACGTCGCTCTTTGATGACTTTGCGTATGTTATAGTTCGGGATTTTTTCTTTTTACCATCCGCAGCATAACTCTCTTGTAATATCAGATGCCCTCTTTCCAACGCTTTTGAAACATAAGGTTCATAAGGCGTATGCGTCTCTTGAATAATGGCATCGGCTGGTTCATCCATATGACCATTATCAAAATTGGTATAATGATATCGGATAAAAGAGTTATCCGCTCTCTTTTCTATCACCTCTGTATAGCCTATGTGACAACCCGTTGTATTTTGAGCAACTCAAAAACGATCGAATGCCATTTATCACATCACTTATTCTCCCGACATTAAGGAATAGCATGTTTATATATTCTAGCACTTTCCTTATCTTCATTGACTACAAACTCAACTGCCGCCTGCCCAAAGATAGAAGGAACCGAAATAAGATGGATGGGCGATGGAACGTCAAGCGACTGAAATTCCTTCCATTTTTCATCTGCAAAATCCCAGTACGAAAGATCATCAAGCAACATATCGTCAAAATGAGCGAGAACAGGACAATCATTCCCTTTCACTTTGAGAAGGATATAAGCGTCGCAAAGCTCTTCGCCGACATCTGTTGAGTTCGTGATTGGCGCTATCCAAGACTCATCCTGGCCTTCTTCATAATCTTCTTCATGGTCTATCGCAAATACCCAGATTGGATATTTCTCTAAATCGGATAGGAAAACAGCATCAATAGGCGAAAGCTTTCCTGTGATGTATTCCACTTTTTCTTTACGTTGGGGCGTCTTCTTAGAAAACAATTTACTTAAAAACATATTTTTTCCTCCTATATTTTATAGTAGGATGAATCCTACTTTACATATTTCGTTTTTTAAGATGCTATAAAAAAACTTTATTATAATACATTCCTTTTAAACCATAGGCCTCCATTGCTACCGCTGTATCTAAACCGACAATTATAAGTGGGAATTTACATCCATACGATGCAAAGTAATACTCCGAACGACATATAAAGTCGTCCGTTGGCATTGAAAAGTCTAAAGCTTTATAGAATATACTTCCAATTGTTTCATCATAGCTATCACAACAATCTCTTTTATCAATAAATCTTATTCTACTGCGAATATTATCTAATCTGTAAATATCTTCCGGCATAAAAAAATAATATCCCATAGATTTAGTTAATGCAACAAAGGTTAAATGCGGATATACTCTTTCATCACAAAAACTTTTAAAGTTTTCAGAAACAATACAAAAGCCATCATAAGTATAGAACATATCTCCTTTCTTTTTAGGAACTTTATACAAAGGATCCGGCACCTTCTCTATTGTATTGTGACAGATAGGGCATGTGCCTGGTCTATTCTCATTACTGTACATATGTGCAATGTCATGCCCCATTGCGATTTTTGCTACTAATTTTTCCATACCGTCCTATTTGTTTAATAAATTTAGTGTTTGCTTTTTTATTACCAAGGCCTCCATTGTCTCATGATATGATTATTCCGATAAAAGCCACACCTTGCATCCCAATATTTAATAGGATATGCTATAATGAAGACTTTATCATAATAAAAACTTAACTAACTATTCTATTCCAATCGCATCGCCTATGATAGGTTTACCTACATGATGAAAAGCTATCACATATATTAAAACTACTCAATCTTTATAATAAGCCCATTCTTATCCCAATATCTCTTAGGCTTAAGCAAATTAAGAATTTCTTCTTTACCAGAATATACTACCGTATCATTGATTGTCTGTATCTCTATAGACATTTTCTGTGAAAAATAGGTATCAATCTGCTTAGCAGACCAACGAGGGCCATTGAAAGACACACTATAATATCGCTTTTTACGAGGAGGGATGTCGATAGTTATCAGACTATCAGCAGGACAATTATAAATAACTCTCACTTCACCTTCTGTCTTGTTATCAAATCGTATCCAAACAAAATAAGAACATCCAGGCAAAAAAAAGACACAACAAATAAGACAAATACATTTTTTATTCATAACATGAGTCCACTTTAAAAACATAAAAACAAAATATTTATACATCATAACAATGTGTTATATCGCAGATCCAATTGATGAATAGTATCAAGATACAGAAAAATATTAGATAGTAAAATTGTAATTACAACTAGTATTTACGTCTTATCTTGAAAAATAAAAGCAATGCCATTCATTGTAGCATAACCCTTGTCAATTAACAAGTCAATCAATTTGCCGCCAACCGATTTATTCAATTTTGACTTCATACTTATATTGGTTATATAGTTTTCCCAAGTACTCTTGCACTTGTATCTCTTTGTTATTAATCGAAGGAATTTTATAAACTATTAATTTTTTTACAAGATTTTCACGTAATTGTTTCGAGGTATAATGGCTAAATACGATATTTATATAATAACAATTTTTGCTCACTACTGTGAATTCTACCTCTTTCATCTTACATTTCTCCATACTTTCCTTGGAAATACAACACGAAGAAGATATTACTATCATAACCATAACAAACATAATACACTTTAAATGCCCCATAATCATCTATAGTTTTGTAAATGATAAGAATTATTAATTAAAGATGGAGTAATCCCATTATTCCAAAGCCAAACAGATGCCTGCACTGTATAAGGATGTAAAAATAGAGTTGGAATACCGGATAGATTTAATGCCAATCCCGTATGAGTAGAACACGAACTATATAAAAAACTATATGGAACTATCCCTTTTCCCTTTTTTGTTAGAAAATCGAGAACTCTACCATAATTCCTTATAGTTGTAGCATTTATATTTCTTATCACCATATTCTCTCCATGAACTGAATACTCATTAGTAGCTCCACTACCTCCCAAAAACCTGTTTAAATAATGATCTACTACTTTTTTCGGTTCAATCCAATTTTGACCTGGGCCTTCTGATATAATTATACTATTGTCCTTTTCTAAAATTGCAGAATGATTTATAGAGCTTTTCTTTTCTGTATTAAGATACAACTCACTCGTTTTCCCAAAATCTGCTAAATTCGCCATCGCACCTAATCCGTATCCCAAATTCTCATACCATTCATTATTTTTCTTTCCTAAATAGCCCCATTGATTACTTTTGAGATCATAAGAAGCAAGCCCTAAACTAATTGAAACCGGAGTTTGTCCTCCTGTATATGCCCATGTACCTAATGAATTTGTTAGTGAAGAACCAGCAATTGCTGCTGTATTAGCCATAGGCATACCAGAGCCTGCTATCGCCCAACCAGTAGTTCCACTTATTCCTCCGACAACAGCTCCTCCAGCCATATACCCCCAAGTTTTACCACTGCTATAATCCCACTTTGCAGGATTATATTGTCCTTCATTAGCAATGACACCACCCGAATAAGCTCCAACTACAGCTCCAATGATTAACGGTATAAACCATGCTATTTCTCCACTCGGATCCGTATACAACAACGGATTCCCATAACAATACCCATACCTATTGTAGTTCAACCAATTACCCGGTGCCTGCACATAAGGGTCAGGGCTTAAGAACATACCCAGCAAAGGATCGTATACGCGCCCATTCATGTTTATCAATCCCAAAGCATCCAAATGTTCATGCAAGGTATACCCTCTATCAACAATAAATTTTGTACGCGTATCCGCATCTTTCCATGAAGCAGGATTACGACGATTTCCCCACGGGTCATAGGCGTATTTCTCTTTTACTACACCATTTATATCCGTCAAAGCCAACAGGGAACCTTGATAATCACAATAGGCAGAATAGAAACTACGATTGCCGTCATCGTTTATGTAAATTCCTGCCAAACCATCGCCACCGCTAATGTAATGGATTTTTTTAACTTTTCCGGACAAACTTATCTCTTCTTCATAATTCCCTGAATAATAGCGGGTAAAAGTAACATTTCCCTCTTTAAAAACACCTTTACGACGTTGTTCGTCAACCCCATAGTCCAAAACCAACGATTTATTTCCTAAACTGATACTCTTCACTTTCTTGAAATCGGTATAAGTAACGGTTTGAGCCACATTAGGAATCCTACCGGGTTTACCGCTGATAGAGGTCAAGGCATGGGGCTTGCCATTTTCTTCACCATAGTTGAAAGTAAAACCGACATCACTCTTGGTAGTGATTGTCCCGGTAGTCGGGTTATAGTTGATACTATTATTTACTTGTGAAACATTGTTTTTACTGACATCCCAAGCTGTCAGTCGGTTCATATTATCATATACAAAATCTTCTTTATGGCCAGTGAGCAAATCACTGCGGGAAATCAGATTACCTTTATTATTAAAAGTATAAGCCATGATTATGATCCCGGTTGCCGTAATGGAAGAAGGCAATCCCCGGCTGTCATAAAGCTGGGTTTTCTCTATACTACTTCTCATTATAACAAGCTAATCCACTTTTATAAAAGTTACGTTTTTATAAATCCCAGGTAAACAAGTACTTCTTAACAAAGCACCATCTAACCAAACCGAAAAAGTCGAACTTAGCGACATATCAACTAATACAATTTCATTTATTCCTCCTTTCGCCAACTTACCTTTAGATAAAAGTAATCCTTTATAAAATAACATATAATTATTTTCTTTTATACACATCGAATAGTCGTCATCCGTCATTTTATAATGTCCATCAAGAAACAACTTATCCAATGGATAAAAAAAGTTTATCCGCTCTCCTTCTACCGAAGATAAGTTCCACATTGTTTCAATATGATAATCAAAATCGTCTTCAAAATATACAGACATAAAAAACTTCCTTTTCAAAAAAGGGAAACAACGTATAAAAGACAACCCCTTCTTTTCTAATCGAGCACTCATCTGTATATCGTGAACATGATCATACATAGTTAGTATGCTATCTTTTATAAAACACCCACCATATGATATCAACTTAATAAAGTGCGAATCTGAATCGGGATACAACCCTATGGAAAGAAGATACCTCTGTTTTTTCAAATCAACATCAACATCATAATTAAATATTTCATCAATATAAAAAGTCGTTTCTTTATCCACATCTTTATCCGAAGGAATGTAACAGTACGACTCTTGCATCTGCGAATGGATAGGCAAAGACCATATAATAAATCCCCAAAATAATATTTGTTTAACCATTTTCGATTTCATAATATATAACACTAATTCATTAAACATTAATATGATATTATTTCAATTTTAATACAACATAGATTTCATAAACGGTGGTAACTGATACCGTAAAGGGGACATTCCCCAATAACCGGACATCAAACCTTCTTGTACATAAGAACGCGCAAGACTCAAATATCCTCCCGAACTTAAAATATCAAAAGTATATTTATATGCTATCCTTTCTGTGAATTTTGTAATCATACCAGGTATTGTAAAATGATGATATGCATGAATTAATTCATGGCCTGCAACAGCTTGAAATATAACATCTCCCTGCCCTAATGCATAAGGAGAAATGTGTATTTTCGAGAAACCTGAAGTATAACGTTCTGCATAACCACTTACATAATATCCAGATTTCAGATTGACATAGTTTGAATTTTCGTATGCTAAACCATATCTACTAGAAGTTTTTGTGGTTATCTTTCTAATTCCATAATTACCTTCTTTCACACCAAATTCACGCATATATCTGTCTCTTAATATTTCATCATTAGTTTCTGCGGATAAACTTGAGTTATACCCTTCAGCCACTCTTACAGAACTAGTAATCTGTTCACCTGACAACTCTTCAACTATACTTCCATTCCAAAAATTATATCCATTCTTATAATCAGAAAAACCTCTAAAAAGTCCACCTGCAAGTGCGCCTGTTATAGCTCCTATTCCACCATTTATTAAGCCGGTTTTCACTCCTTGTCCAAAAGATGCTCCACCCATCCACGCATTACCGGCACCACCCACAAATCCGCTAGCAGCACCTCCTGCACTACCGATTAAAGCTCCTCCACCAAATCCGCCCCAAATCACAGCTCCTGATACTAACTGAGAAGCTCCCGCTCCTGCTGCTCCTGATAGAGCTCCAATTCCAGCAGCTTTAAAAAAGTCTCCGACACCACCATGTAAATTACCAGAGAAGCCTTGAATTGCAGCATTCATCATTGCGCCTATAATTATAGCACCTATAAAGAACTCCCCATTCGGATCTGTATACACCAACGGATTTCCATAACAATACCCATACCGATTGTAATTCAACCAATTACCAGGTGCCTGCACATAAGGATCAGGACTTAAAAACATTCCTAACAAAGGATCGTATACACGGCCATTCATGTTTATCAACCCAAAACCATCCAAATGTTCATGCAAGGTATACCCTCTATCAACAATAAATTTTGTGCGCGTATCCGTATCTTTCCATGAAGCAGGATTACGACGATTCCCCCACGGGTCATAAGCATACTTCTCTTTTACTACACCATTCATATCCGTCAAAGCCAACAGGGAACCTTGATAATCACAATAGGCAGAATAGAAACTACGATTGCCGTCATCGTTTATGTAAATTCCTGCCAAACCATCGCCACCGCTAATGTAATGGATTTTTTTAACTTTTCCGGACAAACTTATCTCTTCTTCATAATTCCCTGAATAATAGCGGGTAAAAGTAACATTTCCCTCTTTAAAAACACCTTTACGACGTTGTTCGTCAACCCCATAGTCCAAAACCAACGATTTATTTCCTAAACTGATACTCTTCACTTTCTTGAAATCGGTATAAGTAACGGTTTGAGCCACATTAGGAATCCTACCGGGTTTACCGCTGATAGAGGTCAAGGCATGGGGCTTGCCATTTTCTTCACCATAGTTGAAAGTAAAACCGACATCACTCTTGGTAGTGATTGTCCCGGTAGTCGGGTTATAGTTGATACTATTATTTACTTGTGAAACATTGTTTTTACTGACATCCCAAGCTGTCAGTCGGTTCATATTATCATATACAAAATCTTCTTTATGGCCAGTGAGCAAATCACTGCGGGAAATCAGATTACCTTTATTATTAAAAGTATAAGCCATGATTATGATCCCGGTTGCCGTAATGGAAGAAGGCAATCCCCGGCTGTCATAAAGCTGGGTTTTCTCTGTGTTCCCCTGTTTAGACTTGATAAGCTGTCCGCGGGCATTCGCCGACAGACCTTGCCAGATCTTATTATCATAAGAGTCTGTTACGGATATCAGATTACCATAAGAATCATACGAATTGTTTACAGCGTATCCGTCCGGGTAGATCTCCTTTTTTATCCTGCCAAAGACATCATAAACAGTTTCCGTAGTATACGTCTTTTCATTCTTTATGTTTTCCACTACTTTCACAACCCTATCCAGACGGTCATATGCAAATTGCCGGGTATGCTTACCGTCCATACGGATTCCGCTTACCCTGTTGTTACTGTCATAATCATAATTCGTTACCTCACCCTGCCGATTCACTTTCGATAGTAACCCCTTCGAATAAGTATAGTTTGTGGCCACCGGAGATTTCCCGATATGGACACTTTGTGTTTCACTTTTCAACTGCCCCCAAGCATCATAAACAGTCGTAATAACACCGGCATCCGGGTCTGTCAGCTTTGTACGGTTTCCTACCAAGTCATATTCCATGCTTATAGGTGCTCCGCCTTCAGGGGTAGCAGCCTTAACGGCTCCGGAAGCATAATAGGTATAAGAGACCTTTTTACCGTTTGTAGTTTGTGAAACGGTTTCACCCAAGGCATTTTCTACAGTGACGGTGGTGGTGTTGGGTGATGTCACTTGGGTAGTCAGTCCGCTATAAGAATAAGAAGTAGTACCCAAGGGAGTAACCGAACGCTGCAAACGTCCGTAAGTATCATAATAATTAGTGGAGGCCCATGTCACTGTTTCTCCGGAGAAATAAGGTTCGGAAATCCGATAGAGACGGCCTTTGACATCATACTCCTTACTCGAAGTGATCTCTTTTCCACCCAGCCCGTAATACTTCTGTCCGAGTTCACGCTCCATAGGGTCATACCAGACGGTAACAGGAGACTCACCGGAAGTTTCCGTATATTCATAAAACTTGCTTCCGGTCATACTTCCGGTACTCGCCCATTTCAAAAGTTTCACGGTCTCCACCTTATCCGGTGAAACCACTTTAGTCTGACGGCCGAATCCGTCATATGCATAAGTCGTAGTACCTAATCTGGAAGTTTCGCTTAAGAGCAAGCTCCGGCTTTCGTCATAATTGTAAGTGACGGTTTCATTTAACAGGTTATTGGTTTTCCGGGTGATAAAACGTCCGGTAGAAGAGTAAGCTAAGGAGGTAGAACGCGACTCATTGCCGGCCTTAAGTGTTATTAAGCCCGGATTTCCATATTTATCGTAATTGCTATAAATGGTGGAGACGGCAAAGGAAGTGTTCGGGTCTTCCGTCTTTGTCAAAAGATTGCCTTTACCATCATACGCATATTCTTGTGTGCGAATATCATCAGGAACACCGGTCCGAGACTTGGTTGTAGTCATTTTTTCTATTTTATTGGCACACCAGGAACCTTTCCTAATATATTTTATTTCTTGAGTCTCTGTGAAAGAATTATCATACTTCGTTACTATACTTTGAGGATTGTTGCTGTCGTCATAGCGATTGTATTCTTTGGTCACGGTGACATTGCGCAAATAGTCTTTCTGAGTTTGAGATTGAAGCTGGAGCCGGAATGCCCTTTGCTGCTTGACAAAGTTATAAACATTGGTATTTTCACTGATACGGCTATTGCTCGTAGTAGTCACCAATGTACTTTTGGGATACGTGACAAAATATTCAGTATTCATCTCATTTTCATTAACGGTTTTTCGACCGTTAATATTATCAGTTATCTGGATTTTTTTAAATCCGAAGAAGCCTTTTCCCTGTTTATGGATCAATGGAGTATTGAATGTATATACCTGATTAAATAGAGGTCCGGTTATCTGGCTTGTTACTTCAAACTCAGCAGGTAAAGAGGTCAGGATATTAGCATCAGGGGTAATGTTTGTACTACCATTGAAAGGACTTTTGGTATTTTTGTAATTAATGGTGTATTCATTTTCATAAGCATTCTTTATTTTGAGAATTTTATTGAATTTTATTCCTCGGCAAAATGTGTAGTAATGAGGAAATATCGTAGTATTTACAAAAAAAGGCATCTCCACAAAAACATTTTTGTTCAAGCCGGAATCAAATTTTCCATAAACAGTGAAATCAAATTCCCGCAAATTTGCTTTTGTTACTTGCAATACATTAACAAATGTAGTACCGACATTCAAAAGTAACTGCATTGTACCACTTTCTGCAACTCCCCCAGAATCCCAATTGGTCTTTTTCACCAATATATCAGTTTTCCCATCCTGATTGACATCCAATAACAGAACATCCACACCAGTTTCTCTTGAAATAATCTTTTGATCCAAGCCGCTATCGAATAATGATTTACCTGTTGACTCCCAAATACTCCAATATCTATAACTTGAACGTATATACTCTTGTCTCAATATATCCGTATTACCATCTCCATTAAAATCACCTACATATATTTTATCCTTGTGATGAAAAGCATTTGTCGAGTAAATCCGGACAAAAGAATTAGATAATTTACTGTATTCATAAAAATTAGTAGTATTATCCGTCATACACATCAACTCCTGTTTGCCATTCCCATTTATATCCGTAAGATGTATACTCTTGCAATAGCCAAGATTAACAAAAACATCATCGATAGAAAATTTCCGTATATAATGATTACCTACTACCACTACAAATTGAGTAGTGCCATTCCCTAAAAAATCACCGGGAATAGCATATACTTCCTCCTTGGGATAAAATTCATCTGCAGACAATTTTATATTCACATTACCGTTAGCATAAGCTCCAAATACTCCATTATTATATTTATAGCATTTCAGGGTATAAGAAAGACCGGCGGTAGTGGTTGTTTCTTCTATATAAAGTTCATCTTTACCATCATTGTCGTTATCAGCAAATATGAAACTCTTATCGGCATTCCAATCAAAATCGGCTTCTTTTTCATAATAAAACCAACCATTACCAACATTACGGTACATTACCCAAAGATATTTCACACCACCGGCATCATTCTCCATTCTAAACTTCACCAACGGATCCGAAATCCCATCTCCGTTGATATCTCCCCAATACTTCACCAAAGACCTGATACCATATCCTTCACCACCTAATGCTCTAATTCGAGGAGTCTCTTCCAATTGCATACTGTTAGAGTACTCTTGTGTATAACTATGAACTCCCCATGTAAATTCTATCGGCAAAAATGATTCGCCATCAGCATTTGTCTTTTTAACACTTACCAAATGATAGATATCCCTCTCTGTTTCATATTTCAAATCATAGGTTCCAAGCACTTGAGTGTCCAACCCCTTAACAATAATCCTTTTTAAGCAACTACGATTCGTTGTCTCCATTCCGTCAATATACGCCGGAGCCGCATAGACATCATCATATTCTAAATAAATTGTTGCGACAATTTGTTTATTCCCATTTTCTTCATGTCCATATATAATAGATGAAAGTCGAGTATCACCCAATTTATAAGCTCCTGAAAAATGATTGGTGTCGTAAATGTATTCCACAAAATTATGATTCGGATCAGTTATTTTATGAATAGCCCAACCTAAATTGTAGAAATCGGCATTCGGAAGAGTTAATGAAGGTGATTTAATTGGAAAATAAGAAGCCAAAGACGATGGATCCCCATATTCCAAAACATTCCCATCTTTTTGGAACACCTTGAAATATTTAGGTCCCCATACCGTAATATTGTAACCGACTATTTTATTGGATTCATCATTCTCCGTCCGATACTCAATCGTATCGGAAGAAGATTCCAAAGGACCATTTACAACCAAACGTTGTCCGTCCAATGCCAATGGAGAATACTTGTCCCAAATGATTCCACTCTTTTCGTTATCATAATAATAATTTTTAGGAACACGGGAAATCATGGATAATCCACCCAAATTCCATCCCCAACCGGCAATACCGTTACCGGATTGGCTATTATAAACCAAAGACAAATTAGGCTGCATGCCGTTAATTCCCGGCGGACAAGAAATAGGAATTGTATACGTTGCTGCTCCACTGGGATTCACATTCAACTCTCCCGGTATTTTGCCAACAACAAATCCCTGCGAAGCATCTCCCACAATTGTTCCGTCAGGTCTGGCATAAGTATTATCTGACGGAGGAAATAAAAGACAAGGATTCGTATACGCATGAAAGCTTTCTTCCTTGTTCGCTTTATAAGAAAATCCGGGCTTAAGCAGTATATAGTCACGAGCTACATAAGAGCTATTGCCCGACTGAGGTGTTTGAAATACCCAATTGGGTTGTACATTTTGTGCCTTACCGTTAACTATAAAACATATCACGAGGATATAAATAAAACATATCTTTTTCATAGCAGCAGATTTTATTGTTTGATGATCTTATATTGCACGGTCTCTTCACCATATCTCAGAATAAGAATATAAATACCGGCAACATATGCAGATAAATCAAAAGAGACATCTCCGTTTCCTATTAACCTTTCACCTAATAACTTTTGTCCGGAAGAAGAATAAAGTGTAAAATTATAACAACAGTTTTCCTCACCGGCAGATATTTTCATATTCAAAAAACCTTTTGTCGGATTTGGAAAAACATGTATCTGACATTTGACCAGTTCTTGCTCTAAAGGAGAAACATCAGCATCCATTGACTTAGCCTGCGCATTCATCGTGATAACAGTCCTGCTTATACGATTACCTGCATGATCATACTCATAAACCACCTTATAAGTTTGCGCCAATAGTTGGGATACGGCAAAAAGCAACAACAGACAGGATAGATATACTCGTTTCATATCGTTTGATATTTTATAGTTCAACAAATAGTATACTTTTCATAATATCAATTATTCACTTGTGATTTCAAGTCCTCTATCTCTTGCTTTAATTCAATAATATACAAAGTCAATTCTTCAATTTTTTGAAGTAATAAAACATCCGTTTCTGCCAAATTAACCCCATTAGCTTTTACTTCTTTTTCCGAAGGAATCCCAGGAAGAGTTCCTTTTTCCTCAATATGTTGCTTCACTTCTGTAATAGTAGGAAGATTATATCCTTTTTTAAAAACAAAATCTGCCCACTCGGATTCTACTTTAATTTCGTTAGCACGAATAGTTCCATTGACATCCAATTCAGTTTGTGGATTATCAGTTTTTATTCCAACTTTACCATTGTTATAAAAATAAAATATTCCTTTCCAAAGATCACTACCAGCATCAGTCCCAATAACAACACAATCATCTCCCCATTTATCATCACATATATTCAATCTCATTTGAGTATGATTCTCACTTAAACAATATTTTCCAATATAAATATTATCTGAATGATCACCAACACCTCTAATAAATATTCGAGAGCCCCACCCCTCCCATTTAGTCGGAACATCTTTTCCAACATTTAAATCCTGAGCTTGTGAATATACCCCTATACATAAAAACATGAAAATCACACATAACATATTTTTTTTCATAACCCCTCCTTCTAAAATACTAAAAATAAGCCAACACATTCAAAGTAATCATTCTTTATGTTTCAACTCATCAACCTCTTTCTTTAATTCAATTACGTACAAAGTCAGTTCTTCTATCTTTTGAAGTAATAAAACATCCGTTTCAGCAAGATTAACCCCATTGGTTTTTACCTCTTTTTCCGAAGGTACACCGGGAAGAGTTCCTTTTTCTTCAATATGCTGTTCCACTTCTTCTAAAGTAGGAAGGTTATAGTCTTTCTTAAAGACAAAATCCGCCCACTCGGATTCTACTTTAACCTCTTTGGCGCGAATAATGCCATTTACTGCCAACTTATAACCTTGTGTATCCGACGTTCCTATACCGACATTACCGTTTACGGACAAATCATTGAGATCGGTTGCCTCATAATAAGAGGGATATCCGATATTAAGCCCTCCCTTTGGACCAATTATGACACAAGAATGCGAGCTTTCCCCACGACATGTTTGGATAGCAAAACGTCTCTTACAACAGTCATCTTGCGATACATCAGCAGGATACTCCCATATTTCATAACCATTCGATTTAACCCCCTTGTATCCGGCGTAAGATGCCATCACCATTTTCCAACGATGCGGCTGACCATTCACTCCCTTATTACTAAGAATATAAGAGATAAGAGACTCCTCATTCTGATTAGCAGGATGTCCTGCTACTTCTATATTACCATCTAAATCACATAATACCAATTTATTCCAGACATTCCATGATGTTTTAGACGCATCTCCATTCCTATAAAACACACCGTTATTATTAAAATTTAATTGATGGATATAACCGGCAGAAGCGTCAGGCCATGGAGAAATTGTCAGGTTAGTAGAGAATCCATAGGCAGTACTGATACCAACAGTTGCCAATGTTTTTAAATCAGCCCTGATTTCCTGCTTAAAAAACGAAGGAGGCTCGTTTACATCTCTTGTATCACGTACCATCAACGCATCCGTCTTTTGCGAGCTCTGTGCATTGACAGCGACTTGAAAAGAACAGAGAAGACACATAAATAGTACAAAAAAGCTCTTTTTCATATATAACTATTTTTTATATTAACGAATAAATTCCCCCTCCAGAAAGCCATCCTGCGGATTCGTGAGACGTAAGACATACGTACCTGAACCGGAACAAACAACAGGAACAAGTACTTCAATATCAGCCGGAAGATCAACAAAAGATTCGTAAATGACACATCCGTCTTTCAACACGTTTACCGTAACATCAGACAAGGAGGAGGAAGCATTCAGATAAATACCCTCATTTTCCACAAAAACAGCATCTACAGGAGCAGCCAAAGGCAACGAACGTTCCGGTTGTTTGATAAATCTTCCTTTCAAAACAATAGTAGTAGCTTTATCCGTAGTTTTTTTGCCACCATCATCCATAATAACACCGGTTGCAGAAAAGGTATTCGCAAAAAAAGGAATTGAAGACATCAAAAACAGTCCCAATAATAAAAAATAAATCTTCTTCATACATTTGATCATTTAAAAGTTAATGCCCAAACGTAAGAAAAATTAAGGGGAGGAAAGAAATATTCACATAGACAAATAAAACACTTATTATCAATAGAATAAGTCACAGACACGTTCTACACTACCCTGTAAGCGTGCATTCACATAGACAAATTAAGAAGCATTTTTATAAAGTACAGATCAAATCTTCCAGTTTACGAGCATCTGCATGCACATATCTTGATTTCAACCGCGATTTTCTTCGACTCAAAGTCTCGGACGTATTCCCTAAAAAATCGGCCACCTGCTGATGAGTCAACCCGATACGAAACAAGATACACACTAACTTATCCTGAGGAGTAAGACCGGCCAACACTTTTTCCAAAGAAACGATAAAGGCGGCATCAACGGTCTGATAGTAAACAACGACATCTTTACAGTCTTTTGTTTGCAATGTTGTACACTTTTTACCAGTCAGCGCATTTTGACAGATATTCATACCATTAACAATGGAGACACAAGTACACATTTCCTGATAATTGGCACGCTTTGCTTTGTAAAGCTCTTTCAGCTCACTCAACTCACTCTCGCGTTCCTCAACCAATTTTCGAAGCCTTTCTATCCCTTCTGAGTTTTTCCGTTCGGAACTTTCGGCCAATTCCAGACTCAACTTATAGGAACTGATCTCCTGCTCTTTCTGAGAAATGATATTCCGGAAACGAATCTCCATTACAGTTTTCTCTTTCTTATTCTTCGCATACAACAACCAAATGACAAAAAGAATGACGATACAAAACAAAGACAAGCACAAAAGAAAAATCTTATATTGCAGGTTGGCAACCTTCAACACTTCATTATCATAGCGGGCCTGAATCTCTGCAACTTCTTTCGCAGTTGTGTGCCGATACAAAGAATCAGCATAAGCAATATAAGAAACAGCACGATCAGCAGCCATCTTATAATCTCCTTCTGCATACGCGAAATCAGACAGACATTTATAGAGATAAGCTTTTACTTCCGGGTCTTCCGTAGCACACGCAACTTTCCAACATTGCTGTGCCTTGTCTTTATCTCCTTGCTCATAATAAAGCTCACCCATAACAACATAAGAACGGTATAACTTATCCGAATTCCGGGATTTTTTCATTGTCTCCCCGAGATAACCGAGTGCTTTATCCGGACTACCGCAATAGAAATAGAGAACAGCCATGTTATGCCAAATATCACAAAATTTTTCATCCGCTTTAACACCCGGCAGCAAAGACTGCATTTTCTCCACACAATAAGAAACGCTATCCGGCTGCTCCAACAATATAAAACACTGACCTATATTTTGTAAATTAGATATCATGCGCAAAGTATCCCGGCAATCTTCTGCATAATTAAAAACCTTTCGGAACTGTACAATAGCTTCAGGATACAAATCCGATTCATAATCAGTATAGCCTAAATTATTACAAATCAAACTTGCCAACCGCTTATTCCCTGCACGTAAAGCGTATTCTTCGGCTTTCTTAAAAGCAACAGCTGCCTCTTCATAATGCCCAATATCATAACAGATACGGCCTTTATAAAAATAACAAAATGCTTTATTACCAAAATTATCCGAATCGGCATAATAACCGGTTATCCGATCAATCAATGAATCCATTTCTACAATGGACTGGCCACATTTGTCCATAGCCTGTATCAATAATAAATGGTAACGCATTTGATCCCTATCGTTTAATTCCTGCACAGAAAAGGAGGTCCGGAGGATATTTAATACACTATCCGGCTTCTCTTCCACCAACGTTTCTACAATAGACAATCTTTTATCCACAGGGTCACAAGCCGCCCAAAAAGAACAAAGCAAAACCCAAAAGCAGAAAATAGATAGCAATCGTCTCATCATAATTTTTTTTGTCGAATACAAAAATAGTGAAAAATCCTGCTAATAAAATATTACGCACACCTTAAATTACCAGTATAAAATCCACGGCGTCTCTATATGGATCCCAACCCCCTCATTCACAAGGCATAACAAAAAGATATCTTTTTGACTGCCGTAGCACATGGTTATTACTTGCACAGCCATATACTTTAGCATATCTTTGTGAAAAGATTCAGCACTAAAGACATCCCCATGTTGTCGTTCAAAACATCCGGATGTTCTTGTTTACAACATGCCCATGTTTTGTATCAAAACATCCCCATGTTTTTAGAGCAAAAGTATAAAGTCACAAACAAGACGATTGAAAATTTATAAACAGTACAAGTATAATTATCAATAACAGAAGAATATATGGCTATTAATTATGTAGTTACCAAGAAGGTGGACACAACAAAGGGAGAAACAAACGTGCGTTATTATGCAACCACAAGAGCTTTACAAAAGAAACCCGTCGACAGTGCGGAAATAGCCCGGCAACTGGCGGAAAAGAGTTCACTGCAAGACGGGGATGTCATGTCGGTACTTGTACAGTTATCAGGTGTTATCGCTGAACATCTGCACCAAGGACGCACCGTTAGCATCGACGGGCTGGGCAATTTCTTTCCCACAATCACGAGTAAAGGAGTGGAAAAACCGGAAGAGTGTACTGCCGACAAGGTATGGGTAGCACGTATCGGCTTTAAATCAGCACCGGCATTTCTGAAAAAGATACGGATGAAAACCAAGTTTCTAAGCATCCAACTACGGGAACAGAAAAAGGCAAATACCCAAAAGAAAAACACTCCGGGGAACATTTAACAATCTGTTGAAAACTTTATTCCATATTTTCCATACTGGAGGTTCTTTTTTCTTTGAGAAATATGTATTTTTGCCGTCACTTGCTTATATAATAAGGTAGAACAGATGAAGGAGACACAAGAGGAATTGACATATCACGTACCGGTATTACTAAAAGAGAGCGTAGACGGAATGAATATCTGCCCGAATGGCACGTATGTAGACGTGACTTTCGGTGGTGGGGGGCATTCCCGTGAGATACTTTCGCGTTTGGAAAAAGACGGACGTTTATTAGGATTCGACCAGGACGAGGATGCCGAACGAAACATTGTCGATGACCCGCGCTTCATTTTCGTGCGAAGCAATTTTCGCTACCTGCACAACTTTCTACGCTATCACGATATAGAGAAAATAGACGCCATACTGGCAGACTTGGGAGTATCCTCCCATCACTTCGACGACAGTGAACGAGGATTTTCTTTCCGCTTCGACGGTGCATTGGATATGCGCATGAACAAACGGGCCGGATTCACAGCAGCAGATGTGGTAAACACTTATGCAGAAGAACGGTTGGCAGATATCTTCTACCTGTATGGAGAATTGAAAAACAGTCGCAAATTAGCATCGGTTATCGTCAAGGCCCGTGCCAACGGACAAATAAAGACAATCGGCGAGTTTTTGGAGATCATCAAGCCACTCTTCGGCCGGGAACGCGAGAAGAAAGAACTTGCCAAGGTGTTTCAGGCACTTCGCATTGAAGTAAATCAAGAGATGGAGGCGTTGAAAGAAATGTTGACCGCAGCAACGGAAGCCTTGAAACCGGGAGGAAGATTAGTTGTTATCACTTACCATTCATTGGAAGACCGGATGGTTAAAAACATTATGAAAACCGGTAATGTGGAAGGTAAAACGACACAGGATTTTTTCGGTAACCTGCAAACGCCTTTTAAATTGGTGAACAACAAAGTCATTGTGCCGGACGAAGAGGAAATAGAACGCAATCCGAGATCACGGAGCGCCAAACTAAGAATCGCAGAAAAGAAATAAGCAGAAGAGATAGAAACTTATGGAAGAGAAAAAGATAAATAAAAACGAGGACAAAGAACCCAAAAAGAAAAAAAGGGCCTCTTTGAAAAGCATTTTAGGAGGAGATATCTTAGCTACAGACTTTTTCCGCCGCCAGACAAAACTGCTGGTACTCATTATGGTATTTATTATCTTCTATATCCATAACAGATATGCCAGTCAACAACAGCAGATTGAAATAGATAAGCTGAAGAAAGAACTTATCGACATTAAATACGACGCGCTCACACGTAGCTCGGAATTGATGGAAAGAAGTCGTCAGTCACGTATCGAGGAATACATATCGACCAAAGAGAGTGATTTGCAGACATCTACAAACCCTCCTTACCTGATAGAGTAAAAAAAGGAGAAAGGAGAAAAAAGGGAAAAGGGAGAATGGAGAAGGAAAGAAAAAGTAAATTATCAATCATTAATTGTCAATTGCCATTTGTCAATTGTCATTTATAAATTATAAATAGTTTTGGCTGTCAATAAAAAAAATATAATGACCCGTTACTTCTTTGTTATCCTCATAATGGGGCTGATAGGAGTAGCAATCGTGGTAAAAGCAGGCATCACCATGTTTGCCGAGCGACAATACTGGCAGGATGTTGCCGACCGTTTCGTAAAAGAGAATGTAACGGTAAAGCCTAATCGGGGTAATATCATCTCCTCCGACGGCAAACTGATGGCAAGTTCACTGCCCGAATACCGCATCTATATGGATTTCAAAGCAGGAGCACCGGCCAAAACCGACTCCTTGAAAAAGCATATGAATGAGATCTGTGAAGGGTTGCACCGGATATTCCCGGATAAAAGTGCGGCTGAATTCAAAGCGCATCTACAGAAAGGGATGAAAAAAGGAAGCCGCAATTATTTGATTTACCCGAAACGTATCTCGTACATTCAATATAAAGAGGCCAAACGCCTGCCTGTTTTCAACATGAACAAGTATAAAGGCGGATTCCATGAGTTAGCTTACAACCAGCGCAAGAAACCATTCGGCTCTTTAGCAGCACGCACATTGGGCGATCTCTACGCAGACACCGCACAAGGTGCCAAGAATGGAATAGAACTGGCTTTCGATACCTTGTTGAAAGGACGTGACGGAATCACGCACCGCCAGAAGGTGATGAACAAATACCTCAACATCGTAGATATTCCTCCCGTAGACGGTTGCGACCTTATCGCCACCATCGATGTGGGCATGCAGGACATCTGCGAAAAAGCATTGGTAGATAAGTTGAAAGAACTGAATGCCAGTGTAGGCGTTGCTGTTTTAATGGAAGTCGCCACAGGCGAGGTGAAAGCAATCGTCAACATGATGAAAGCGGCGGACGGCAATTATTACGAAATGCGTAACAATGCCATCAGCGACATGCTCGAACCGGGTTCCACCTTTAAGACAGCTTCTATCATGGTGGCTCTTGAAGACGGGCACATCACCCCCGATTACGAAGTGGATACGGGAAACGGTATCAAAATGATGTACGGACGGCCGATGAAAGACTGGAACTGGCATCGCGGCGGATATGGCAGAATCAACGTAACCCGTATCTTGGAAGTGTCGTCCAACGTGGGGACATCCAGCATCATCGACCAATTCTATCATGACAACCCGCAAAAGTTCGTAGACGGACTGAAACGAATGAGCATCGACCAGCCGTTGCACCTGCAGATCGCAGGAGAGGGAAAGCCCAATATCAGAGGACCGAAAGAACGCTATTTTGCCAAGACTACCCTCCCGTGGATGAGTATCGGATACGAAACGCAGGTGCCCCCGATGAATATACTGACATTCTACAATGCCATAGCGAACGATGGCGTAATGGTTCGCCCGAAGTTCGTAAAAGCGGCTGTAAAAGACGGGGAAGTAGTAAAGGAGTTCCCGACAGAAGTCATCAACCCGAAAATCTGTTCGGATAATACCTTGAAACAGATACGGGAAATTCTCTATAAGGTAGTGCATCAGGGACTGGCAGGACCGGCAGGCAGCAAGCAGTTTGCCGTATCCGGCAAAACAGGAACGGCACAGATTTCACAAGGTGCCGCCGGATACAAAACGGGCAGGACGAACTATTTAGTCAGCTTTTGCGGATACTTCCCTTCGGAAGCGCCGAAATACAGTTGCATCGTCTCCATTCAGAAACCGGGGCTTCCGGCTTCCGGTGGGTTGATGGCAGGTAGCGTATTCGGTAAAATAGCAGAAAGGGTATATGCCAAAGACTTGCGCCTGCCACTGACAAATGCCATCGACACCAACAGCGTGGTAATTCCCGACGTAAAAGCTGGAGAGATGAATGATACCAAACGGGTACTCGACGAACTGAAGATACAGAGCCAGGCTAAGTTCGAAATCAAAAGCGGCAAAGAGACCTGGGGCAGTACACATGCCGCCCCCAAAAGCGTCATCTTAGAAAGCAGAGACTTGATGCGTGATTTTGTTCCGAGCGTGATCGGCATGGGCGCACGGGATGCTGTCTATCTGCTCGAAAGCAGAGGGATAAAAGTAAATCTGGTAGGCGTAGGCAAGGTAAAAAGCCAGTCGATAGCCAATGGGACAAGAGTAAGAAAAGGACAAACAATCGTATTGCATCTGAACTGATTATATATAATAAGGTATGAAACTGAACGAATTACTGAAAGCGATCCAACCGGTACAGGTTGTGGGGGCTTCGGACATAGAAATAACAGGAATCAACATAGACTCCCGACAGATAAAAGCAGGACATCTGTTTATGGCCATGCGCGGCACGCAGACAGACGGGCATGCCTATATCCCGGCTGCCATAGAAAAAGGGGCCGTCGCCGTACTTTGCGAGGACCTGCCGGAACAGCCGGCAGAGGGAATCACCTATGTGCAAGTGAAAGACAGCGAGGATGCCACAGGCAAGATGGCGACTCTGTTCTTTGGAGATCCTACTTCTAAAATGGAACTGGTAGGCGTAACGGGAACCAATGGGAAAACGACCATCGCCACCTTATTATATAATACATTCCGCTATTTCGGATATAAGGTAGGACTCATTTCAACGGTATGCAACTATATCGATGACGAAGCAATCCCAACCGAGCACACTACCCCCGACCCCATCACACTGAACCGCCTGTTAGGCAGGATGGCGGACGAAGGCTGCAAGTATGCTTTTATGGAAGTAAGCTCCCACTCCATCGCCCAAAAACGCATCAGTGGATTAAAATTCGCCGGAGGTATCTTTACGAATCTGACCCGCGACCATCTGGATTATCATAAAACGGTAGAGAACTATCTGAAAGCCAAAAAGAAGTTTTTTGACGATATGCAAAAAAACGCATTCAGCCTTACCAATCTGGATGACAAGAACGGACTGGTAATGACGCAAAACACACGTTCGAAGGTATATACCTACTCTTTGAGAAGCCTGAGCGACTTCAAAGGGCGAGTATTGGAATCGCACTTCGAAGGAATGTTGCTCGACTTCAACAACCATGAACTGATGGTACAGTTCATCGGTAAATTTAATGCATCTAACCTTCTTGCCGTATTCGGCGCTGCCGTATTGCTCGGCAAAAAAGAAGAGGATGTACTGGTGGCGCTCAGTACACTACATCCGGTAGCAGGACGTTTCGATGCCATCCGTTCTCCGCAGGGATATACGGCAATCGTTGATTATGCCCACACTCCGGATGCACTGGTCAATGTCTTGAATGCCATTCACGACGTACTCGAAGGCAGAGGTAAAGTCATTACTGTGGTGGGTGCCGGAGGTAACCGTGACAAAGGGAAACGCCCCATCATGGCCAAAGAGGCTGCCAAAGCGAGCGACCGTGTCATCATTACTTCGGACAATCCCCGGTTTGAAGAACCGCAGGATATTATCAATGACATGCTGGCCGGCTTGGATGCCGGAGACAGAAAGAAAACAATCAGTATGGCAGACCGCAGGGAAGCTATCCGCACAGCATGCATGCTGGCCGAAAAAGGAGATGTAATTCTCGTTGCCGGAAAAGGACACGAGAACTATCAGGAAATAAAAGGAGTGAAATATCACTTTGATGATAAAGAAGAGTTGAAATCAGTGATGAATGATTAGTGACGACATCACTTATCACCAATCACTCATCACTAACCCCTAATCACTATTTACAATGTTATATTATCTATTTGACTGGCTACACAAACTCAACTTTCCCGGTGCGGGAATGTTTGGTTATACATCATTCCGTGCATTGATGGCTATCATTCTGGCACTGCTGATCTCGAGCATCTGGGGTGATAAGTTTATCAAACTGCTGAAGCGTAAGCAGATCACGGAGACACAGCGTGATGCCAAAATCGACCCGTTCGGTGTTAATAAAGTAGGAGTGCCGAGCATGGGTGGCGTCATCATCATTGTAGCCATTCTGATCCCCTGCCTGCTGTTAGGAAAACTACATAATATCTATATGATCTTGATGCTTATCACTACCGTTTGGTTGGGATCATTGGGATTTGCCGACGATTATATCAAGATATTCAAGAAAGACAAGGAAGGGTTGCACGGAAAATTCAAGATCATCGGTCAAGTGGGATTGGGACTGATTGTGGGATTGACCCTCTATCTCAGCCCGGACGTCGTCATTCGTGAAAACATAGAAGTACAGACACCGGGACGCGAGATGGAAGTCGTGCACGGGACAAACGACTTGAAATCGACACAGACCACCATACCGTTTTTTAAAAGCAACAACCTCGACTATGCCGATCTGGTAGCTTTTATGGGAGATCATGCCCAGACTGCCGGATGGATCCTGTTTGTGATCATTACCATCTTTGTAGTGACGGCCGTATCCAATGGTGCCAACTTGAATGACGGGATGGACGGGATGGCAGCAGGCAACTCTGCCATTATCGGACTGACTTTGGGCATACTGGCCTATGTATCGAGCCACATCGAATTTGCCGGTTATCTGAATATCATGTACATCCCCGGTTCGGAGGAGCTGGTAATCTTCATATGTGCTTTCATCGGTGCACTGATCGGTTTCTTATGGTACAATGCCTATCCGGCGCAGGTATTCATGGGCGATACCGGGAGCCTGACCATCGGCGGTATTATCGCCGTATTTGCTATCATTATACATAAAGAGTTATTGATTCCCATTCTTTGCGGTGTATTTTTGGTAGAAAACCTGTCGGTCATTCTGCAACGCGCTTATTACAAGGTCGGAAAGAAAAAAGGGGTAAAACAACGCCTGTTTAAACGTACGCCGATACACGATCATTTCCGTACATCGATGAACCAGATAGAAAGCGGATGCCGGGTGGTATTCACCCAACCGGACAACCTCTTCCATGAATCGAAAATCACTGTTCGTTTCTGGATCGTAACAATCGTATTGGCAGCAATAACGATCATCACATTAAAGATCAGATAAATCATGGTTCAATGTGCCGATATGCCAATCGGGGAAGAAGCGGATGCAGGTGAAAAGGCAGGGAAGCGGCAATGAACCCATAAATAAAACAGAGAGAATTAACCGGATTATTAACCATTAAAGTTTATGTGTTGCCGGTGGCATACGGCCACATCGGTATATCGACACATTATTGAGAATGAAAAGGATTGTAATTTTAGGAGCAGGCGAAAGTGGCGCGGGTGCTGCCGTATTAGCCAAAGTGAAAGGATTCGAGACGTTCGTATCGGACATGTCCGCCATCAAGGACAAGTACAAAGAACTGCTCGACAGCTACGGTATTGCCTGGGAAGAAGGCCATCATACCGAAGAACTGATTCTGAATGCCGACGAGGTAGTTAAAAGCCCGGGTATTCCAAACGATGCTCCGTTGATTCTGAAATTGAAAGAACAAGGCACACCGATTATCTCGGAAATAGAATTTGCCGGACGCTATACGGATGCCAAGATGATCTGCATCACCGGTTCGAACGGAAAGACCACCACCACCAGCCTCATCTATCACATTTTCAAGAGTGCAGGATTGAATGTCGGCCTGGCCGGTAATATAGGCAAGAGTCTGGCCCTGCAAGTAGCCGAAGATAAACACGATTATTATATTATCGAGCTGAGTTCATTCCAACTGGACAACATGTACGATTTCCGTGCCAACATCGCCGTCCTGATGAATATCACACCGGATCATCTGGACCGTTACGACCACTGCATGCAAAACTATATAGATGCGAAATTCCGTATCACCCGGAACCAGACGCAGGACGACGCCTTCATCTTCTGGAACGATGACCCTATCATCAAACGGGAGTTGGAGAAACACGGACTGAAAGCACACCTATATCCATTTGCCGCAGTAAAAGAAGACGGAGTCATTGCCTATGTAGAAGATCATGAGGTAAAGATCAACGAACCGATTGCCTTCAATATGGAACAGGAGAAGCTGGCACTGACCGGACAGCACAATCTATACAACTCACTGGCAGCAGGTATCTCGGCCAATCTGGCGGGAATCACGAAAGATGATATCCGCAAAGCATTGTCCGACTTCAAAGGAGTGGAGCACCGTCTGGAGAAGGTGGCCCGTGTAGGAGGAATCGATTTCATTAACGATTCTAAAGCAACCAATGTCAACTCCTGCTGGTACGCCCTGCAAAGCATGACCACCAAGACAGTCCTCATCCTCGGTGGAAAGGACAAAGGCAACGACTATACGGAAATCGAAGACCTGGTACGCGAAAAATGCTCCGCATTGGTGTACTTAGGATTACATAACGAAAAGCTGCACGCATTCTTCGACCGTCTCGGATTGCCGGTAGCCGATATACAAACCGGCATGAAAGATGCAGTGGAAGCGGCGTACAAGCTGGCCAAGAAGGGCGAGACTGTCTTATTGAGCCCCTGTTGCGCCTCGTTCGACCTCTTTAAGAGCTACGAAGACCGGGGAGATCAATTTAAAGAGTATGTGAGAGAATTATGATTCATAAATCTTCTCTCATAATTCATAAATTATAATTCATAAATCAAGTGGACTTATTAAAAAACATATTCAAAGGCGACAAGGTAATCTGGATAATCTTCCTTTGTCTCTGCCTTATCTCGATTATCGAGGTGTTTTCGGCAGCGAGCACGCTTACCTATAAAAGCGGAGATCACTGGGGTCCTATCACACAACACTCCATCATACTGATGGTGGGAGCGGTGGTAGTGGTACTAATGCACAACATCCCTTACAAATGGTTTCAGGTGTTTCCGGTCTTCCTGTACCCTGTCTCGGTAGTGCTGTTGGCTTTCGTCACTCTGATGGGGGTTATCACGGGCGACCGTGTCAACGGTGCGGCGCGTTGGATGTCGTTTATGGGTTTACAGTTCCAGCCTTCCGAATTGGCAAAAATGGCGGTGGTCATTGCCGTCTCCTTTATCCTGTCGAAAAAACAGGATGACGAAGGAGCCAATCCGAAAGCATTCAAATACATCCTGATTATTACAGGAATCGTCTGCCTGCTGATTGCCCCGGAAAACCTTTCTACAGCCATGTTGTTATTCGGAGTAGTATTCCTGATGATGTTTATAGGCAGGGTGGCAGCCCGAAAGCTGCTGATGCTGGTAGGTTCACTCGGATTGGTGGGTGCGGTAGGTGTCGTATTCCTGTTGGCTATCCCGAAAGATTCGGACATTCCCTTCCTCCACCGTTTTGATACCTGGAAGAGCCGTATCGTCAACTTCACCGAAAAAGAAGAAGTGCCGGCTGCCAAATTCGACATAGACAAAGATGCCCAGATTGCTCACGCCCGCATTGCGATCGCCACGAGCAATGTCGTAGGGAAAGCACCGGGAAATTCCGTTCAACGTGATTTCCTGAGTCAGGCATTCTCCGACTTCATCTTCGCCATCATCATAGAAGAACTCGGACTGGTAGGAGGTATATTCGTGGTATGTCTCTATATATGGTTATTGGTACGTGCGGGGCGTATCGCGCAAAAATGCGAACGCACCTTTCCCGCTTTCCTCGTAATGGGGATTGCCTTAATGCTGGTATCGCAAGCCATCTTGAATATGATGGTGGCCGTCGGCCTGTTCCCGGTAACCGGGCAGCCTTTGCCACTGATCAGTAAAGGAGGTACTTCGACACTGATAAACTGTGCATATATCGGTATGATACTGAGTGTGAGCCGTTACACTGCCTACCTTGAAGAGCAGAAAGAGCGCAATGCCCAGCTACAAATGCAGACAGAAGCAACCGGCACAACAGAAGCGCAGACAGCCGCCGAACCGACTGCACAAGTACTGAACAGTGACGCAGAATTCGAAGAAGAAAAGAAATAGAAAAATTACGAGTTACAATGGAGAAAGAACTTAGAATCATTATAAGTGGCGGAGGTACGGGAGGACATATCTTTCCGGCCGTATCCATCGCCAATGCCATAAAAGAACAATGTCCGGATGCCAAAATATTGTTTGTAGGTGCCGAAGGACGGATGGAAATGCAACGTGTCCCCGATGCCGGTTATGAGATTATCGGATTGCCGGTAGCCGGATTCGACCGCAAGCATTTATGGAAAAACTTTGCAGTACTCGTAAAGCTGGCTCGCAGCCAATGGAAAGCAAAGAGTATCATCAAAAAGTTCCGTCCGCAGGCAGCAGTGGGAGTTGGCGGTTATGCCAGTGGTCCGACATTGAAAATGGCCGGTATGATGGGAGTTCCGACATTGATACAAGAACAGAATTCGTATGCCGGAGTGACGAATAAATTGTTGGCAAAGAAAGCGCAAAAGATATGTGTAGCCTATGACGGAATGGAAAAATTCTTTCCGGCAGAAAAAATTCTGATGACCGGCAATCCGGTACGTCAAAACTTACTTGACCATGTCCTGAGCCGCGAAGATGCGATACGCGCTTTCGGTCTGGACCCGAATAAGAAAACCATATTGATCTTGGGAGGCAGTTTGGGGGCACGTACTATCAACAACACGCTTATTGCCGGACTGCCGACTCTAAAAAAGAATAACGACATCCAATTTATATGGCAAACCGGTAAGATATACCATCAGCAGGTGATGGAGGCCGTCGGTAGTGCAGGAAGCATTCCGAACTTATACGTAGCGGACTTTATCAAAGACATGGCTACCGCCTATTCAGCTGCCGATCTGGTCATCTCACGCGCAGGCGCCGGTTCCATATCGGAATTCTGCCTACTGAGCAAACCAGTCATCCTGGTGCCTTCGCCTAACGTTGCGGAAGACCATCAAACTAAAAATGCACTTGCACTGGTAAATAAAGGGGCGGCCATCTACGTGAAAGATGCAGAAGCCGAAACAAAACTTTTGCCCGCAGCTTTGGAAACGATAGCCGATACGGCAAAGCTAAAAGACTTAAGCGATCGGATAGCCAAGCTGGCCTTGCCGGACTCGGCAACTATAATAGCGAAAGAGGTTATTAAATTAGCGGTGAGAGAGCAAGAGTAAGGGAGAATAGAGAGGGGAGAAGTAAAAAAAGAGATGAGAAACGGGCGATGATATCTCGCTACTGCATAAAAGAAATGTGAACAAAAAATGGTGAACAGTTTAATGGTGAATAGTTTAATGTAAACAGTAAATAAGATGGTGAATATCAATATAGATAATATTAAATCGGTGTATTTTGTCGGTGCCGGAGGTATCGGAATGAGCGCACTCGTACGTTATTTCCTCTCTAAAGGGAAATTGGTAGCCGGTTATGACCGTACACCCAGTGAACTGACGGAATGCCTGATAGCTGAAGGGGCGCAGATACATTATGAGGAAGACGTTCATCTGATTCCGGAAGCGTGTAGAGACAGAGAGAATACGCTCGTCGTGTTGACTCCGGCCGTTCCACAAGAGCATGAAGAACTAACCTACTTCCGTGACAATGGTTTTGAAATTCAAAAACGGGCACAAGTGTTGGGTACAATCACGCACTCCAGCAAAGGACTTTGTGTAGCGGGCACGCATGGCAAAACCACCACTTCGTCTATGACTGCCCATCTGCTATATCAGTCACATGTCGGCTGTACGGCTTTTTTAGGAGGTATCTCCAAAAATTACGGAACCAATTTACTGCTTTCGCAGACAAGCCCTTATACCGTAATCGAAGCAGACGAATTCGACCGTTCTTTCCATTGGCTATCTCCTTATATGTCTGTTATCACAGCCACAGACCCCGATCATCTGGATATTTATGGAACAGCCGAAGCATATCTGGAAAGTTTTGAGCATTACACCACCCTTATCCAACCGGGCGGGGCACTGATTATCCGCAAAGGAATTTCCCTGCATCCTCAAGTGCAACCGGGCGTAAAGGTGTATACTTACTCTCGCGATGAAGGTGATTTTCATGCAGAAAACATCCGTATCGGAAACGGTGAGATCTTTATTGATTTTGTCGGGCCGGAGGTACGCATCGAGGATATCCGGTTGGGAGTTCCTGTAAGCATCAACATTGAGAACGGGGTGGCTGCTATGGCCTTGGCGCATCTGAACGGGGTGACGGATGAAGAGATCAAACAGGGAATGGCAAGTTTCCGGGGAGTAGACCGCCGTTTTGATTTTAAAATCAAAAATGACCGCATTGTGTTCCTCAGTGATTATGCCCATCATCCGTCGGAGATCAAACAAAGTGTACTGTCTATTCGCGAGTTATACCGGGATAAGAAAATAACAGCCATTTTCCAACCTCATCTTTATACCCGTACACGCGATTTTTACAAAGACTTTGCAGAGAGCTTGTCTTTACTGGACGAGGTAATCTTAGTAGATATCTATCCGGCACGTGAGCAACCGATACCCGGTGTGACCAGCCAACTGATTTATGACAACCTCCGTCCCGGTATTGAGAAAAGCATGTGTAAAAAGGAGGAGATACTCGATGTATTGAAAAATAAGAAAATAGAAGTTCTTATCACTCTCGGAGCCGGAGATATAGAAAACTATGTCCCTGCCATTACGGAAAAATTAAACACCATGGATTGAACAAATTCCGATTGTAATTTGTCAACCTATCGTAAATATCACATTATGCTGAAACGGATTCTTTTATCTATCGTTCTGTTGCTCATCACTGTCTACCTGGGTGTAGCGGTGACAGTATTCAATCGCAAACCCGCCGATCAGGTGTGCCGTGACGTAGAGCTGATTATCAAAGACACGGTGTATGCAGGCTTTGTCACCAAAGATGAAGTAACCGGTATATTGCAAAAGAAAGGCATCTATCCGGTAGGAAAAAAGATGGAGCGCATACATACGAAAACTCTGGAAAACGAGTTGGACAAGCATCCGCTTATCGATGAGACAGAGTGCTATAAGACTCCCAGTGGCAAGCTTTGCGTGGAGGTCAGACAGCGTATCCCGATCCTCCGTATCATGAGTAATAACGGTGAAAGCTACTATGTAGACAATAAAGGAACGATCATGCCGCCCGAAGCCAAATGCGTAGCCCGGCGAACAATTGTAACCGGAAACGTAGAAAAGTCGTTTGCAATGAGGGATTTATATAAGTTTGGTGTATTTTTGCAGAACAATCCGTTTTGGGATGCACAGATAGAACAGATTCATGTGCTTCCAAGCAAAGATGTAGAACTTGTGCCACGAGTAGGCGACCATATCGTCTATCTTGGGAAACTGGATCAATTTGAAGATAAGCTGGACCGCCTGAAGGTATTCTATAAAAAGGCGTTGAACGAAGTGGGATGGAATAAGTACTCACGTATCAGCCTGGAGTTCAATAACCAGATTATCTGCACAAAAAGATAATACATAATGGGCCAATGGGCTGATATGCCAATGAGCCAATTAAAGAATGAGAAAAGTACTAAATTGAATAATAACCAAATTAAAGCGCCAGCCAATCGGCATATCAGCCGATTGGCAGATTGGCACATTATTTAAATATATGGCAACAACAGAATTTATCGCCGCTATTGAACTGGGTTCATCAAAGGTAACCGGCATTGCCGGAAGAAAGAACAGTGACGGAAGTATGCAGGTGTTGGCTTATGCCAAAGAAGACTCCTCTTCGTTTATACGGAAAGGGGTTATCTATAATCTGAACAAGACAGCCCAAAGCCTCACTTCCATCATCAACAGACTGGAAGGCGATCTGAAAGAATCGATCGCCAAGGTATATGTAGGTATCAGCGGACAGTCACTCCGTACTGTACGGAATGTCGTAAGCCGCGACTTAAAAGAAGAAACACTCATCTCGCAAGAGTTAGTGGATGCCATCTGCGACGAAAATCTGGAAATTCCGTTGATAGACATGGATATACTGGACGTTGCCCCCCAGGAATTTAAAATAGACAATTTTCTTCCGGACACACCGGTAGGAGTGCTCGGCAATCATATTGAAGGACGCTTCCTCAATATCGTAGCCCGCGCCTCTATCAAAAACAATCTGGAACGTTGTTTTGAACAGGCAAAAATAAAAATTGCCGATCTCCTGATCGCACCATTGGTAACCGCCAATGCCGTATTGAGCGAAAGCGAACGCCGTTCCGGATGTGCTTTGGTAGATTTTGGTGCCGATACAACCACTATCTCCGTTTATAAAGGCAACATACTCCGTTTCATGACCGTACTCCCGTTGGGTGGTAACTGTATCACCCGTGACATCACCTCTTTGCGGATAGAAGAAGAGGAAGCGGAATCGCTGAAAATAACGTATGCCGATGCCACCTATGAAGAGGAAGGTGAAGAGAAAGCGACCTGCCAACTGGAAGACGAGGAACGAACCATCGAACTGGGCATACTGAACGACATCATCGGTGCACGTGTGGAAGAAATTATCGACAACGTATGGAATCAGATACAGTTATCCGGTTACGACGACAAGCTTCTGGCCGGTATCATCATTACAGGCGGAACAGCCAATCTGAAAAATCTGGATGAGGTGCTCCGCAAGAGGACCAAGATCGATAAAGTGCGAATAGCACGCAATATCCGTAACACCATATACGCTGACGGAGACCTGATAAAGAAGGACGGAACACAGAATACGCTGTTCGGCCTTTTGTTTGAAGGAAAAGAAAACTGCTGCCTTGTAGAGACACGCCCTGTCACCCCGCCACCTGCCGCAACCGAACCGGTAAATATGTTCGAAGAGGACGAAGCGCTGAAAGAACAGGAAGCCGCCGCCCGTGAAGCGAAGAAGAGAAGAGAAGAAGAGGACAAGCGCCGAAAGGAAGAAGAAAAACGCCGCAAAGAGGAGGAAAAGAAAAAGAAAGAAGAAGCCCGTAGAAAGAAGAAAGAAGGACCGAGCTGGTTTGAAAAAACCTTCAATAAAATCTCCAACGAAATTTTCTCTGATGACGACATGAAATAAGAAACTGAACGGTGGAAACGAGCAAATAACAAATTGTAAATTATAAAACAGTAAATATTATGACGGACGAGATAGTACAATTCGATTATCCGCAAGACTCACCTAAGATCATCAAAGTGATCGGAGTAGGCGGAGGCGGAGGTAATGCCGTAAATCACATGTATAAAGAAGGTATACATGACGTAACATTCGTTCTCTGCAATACGGATCATCAGGCACTGGCCGACTCTCCGGTACCGGTCAAGCTACAGTTAGGTAAAGAAGGATTAGGAGCCGGTAACCGCCCGGCACGCGCACGCGAAGCAGCCGAAGAGAGCCTGGAAAGCATCAAAAGCATGCTGAATGACGGTACAAAAATGGTATTCATCACCGCCGGAATGGGAGGTGGTACAGGTACGGGTGCCGCGCCGATCATTGCCAAGACAGCCAAAGAAATGGATATTCTCACCATCGGTATCGTTACCATACCGTTCCGTTGGGAAGGTGACAAGAAAATCGACCAGGCATTAGACGGTGTCGAGGAAATCAGCAAGCACGTAGACGCATTGCTGGTGATCAACAACGAAAAGTTAAGCGAAATATATAATGACCTTTCCGTAGACGATGCTTTTGACAGAGCGGACGATACCCTCTCGATAGCCGCCAAGAGTATCTCGGAGATCATTACCCTGCACGGAAAAGTCAACCTCGACTTTAACGATGTAAAGACGGTGCTGAAAGACGGTGGCGTAGCCATCATGAGTACCGGATACGGGGAAGGGGAAGGACGCGTAAGCGCTGCCATACAGAATGCGCAACACTCACCGTTGCTAAACAACAACAACATATTCGACTCCAAGAAAGTATTGCTGAACGTCTCTTACAGTTCTCAGCACAAACTGATGATGAATGAGATGGACGAGGTAAAGGAATTTATGAACCGTTTCAGTCGTGATTTTGAGACCAAGTTTGGTATCGCTATTGATGACAGTCTGGGCGATCAAGTGAAAATCACCTTGCTGGCGACCGGATTCGGTATTCAGGACATTCATATGAAAGAAATGGATAACCGCATCTCGCAACGTAGCGTCGAAGAGCAACAACGTCTTGCAGAGCTGGAAGAAAAAGAGGAGGAAAGACGCAACCGCCGCGAAAGATTTTATGATGATAAAGGAGGAAGCAAACAGAGAAAGCGCCGCCACATTTATATTTTCAGCGCAGAAGATCTTGACAATGAAGACATCATCGCCATGGTAGAAAGCACCCCGACTTACCTGCGCAACAAGACAACCATAGATAAAATCAGAGGCAAAGCATCCTTGAAAGAGGAAATCACTCCTGAAGAAGCGGTGGATGAAAGCGGACTAATCACTTTTTAAGGGGAGAAAAGAGCATGGAGAGGGAAGAAGGAAAAAAGACCCTTCAACTTAATCGCGAATAATAAACAGCTAAATAGTAATATAGAATCATGGATTTATTTGAAAGAGTCAGCGAAGACATTAAAAACGCAATGAAGGCGAAAGACAAAGTAGCCCTTGAAACATTGAGAAACGTAAAGAAATTCTTCCTTGAAGCTAAAACTGCTCCGGGGGCTAACGATACTTTGACAGATGATGCAGCACTGAAAATCATTCAGAAACTCGTGAAACAAGGAAAAGATTCTGCGGAAATTTACATCGGACAAGGCCGTCAGGATCTTGCAGAAGGTGAATTGGCACAAGTGAGAGTAATGGAAGCTTATCTGCCCAAACAAATGACACCGGAAGAACTGGAAGCCGCACTAAAGGAAATTATTGCCGAAACAGGCGCCACCAGCGGTAAGGACATGGGCAAAGTTATGGGAGTAGCTTCTAAGAAACTCGCCGGCCTGGCCGAAGGTCGTGCCATCTCTGCAAAAGTAAAAGAGCTCTTGGGATAATCACATTTTCCGTACAGGAAGGCTCGGGAATCGAAAAAATAGAGAAAAACAGGGTATTCCTGTTGTTTTTACTCCCTTCACCTGCTTCACCTTTTTGGGCAATCGCCCTATCCATCGGCGATACAGGGTGAAGGGTTGTTACATTTTATGCATAGTGCAAAATCTTCCCGGAAACGGTACCTATCACCCCTAAGCACCGTACATACAGACTGAATGGACAGTGCTTACGATTGCCGATATGCCGCCATACCTTTCTCCCGCAGGCTTTTTGGGTAGGCCCTTCACCCTACATAGCCGATGAATAAGGCATTTACCTCTAAAAGGTGAAACGAGTGAAGGGGGCAAAAACAAACAGGATAAAACCGGAATAAAGTCAATCGAACAGCTCTTTTAATACATCTAAGGATTTTAGTACCGGAAAGTCGGGCAGATGGAGCCGGTAATATTCATTAATGATCGTAAGGCAACGCGCCCGTTCCAAACGGTTCATACCGAAAAGATGCATTGTGTCATAATTCATCCGCATCAGCACTATCAGCCGGGAAGCCTCCTGTGGAGTGATATAAGAAGAATGCAACTGTGGCCGCAACGAAGTAAAACAGGCATTCAGCATATCAAAATAATCTCCGTCATGATAATCCTCCAAATTAGGATATAATCCCAAAAAACGGGAAAGACGCATTAAAAACACCAAATGGAAATTAGCAAACCCCTCGCGGCATTCGTCCAGCCAAGTGATGGAATGTACCAGATAAGCAAACAACGGCCGATTCTCTGCCTCTTCACGAACCGCACGATAAAGGAACTCGGCCAAGAAAAGCGCAATAGACGATTTATAAGGATCGTAAGGTATCGAAGAGAAAGGGAAAAAAGACTTCGCTTCTTTTATTTTATAAAGAGTGGCATTGGGACGGAAATCGGCTTCAATCTCTATCAAGGAAAGAGGTTGAAACAATACGGACTTTACCGCCGATTTCCTTGAACGCGGCACCGGAACCAAAAAAGAAACACGCCCCGACAGCTCGGTATACATCTCAACAATATTGGATGTATCATTGTATTTTAGCGTATGAAGAACTATTCCAACCGTTTTTTGTAACATTTTTCTTTCGTTTCAATTGATCGCAAAACTACAAAAAAAAGACGAGAAGTAATAAGGCTACGCTCTATAACCTCAAAAAACAAAGAAAAAAAAGAAAATTTTTCCTTGCGTTATCTCACTGATAATCAAAACCAAAAAACGTACAAAGGGGAAAAGCGCTCCATTTCTATGAAAATTTTTCCAGTGAAATATTTGCTAATTCAAAAAAAGTATCTACCTTTGCATCCGCAATCGAGAAACAAACACTCGAAAAGCGAAAAAGAAACGGAAACGTTTCACCAAATGATGGCCCGTTCGTCTATCGGTTAGGACGCAAGATTTTCATTCTTGAAAGGGGGGTTCGATTCCCCCACGGGCTACAATTAAAAAAAATAAACGAATTAAAAAAACAGATTAGTCGAGATGGCAAATCACAAATCATCACTTAAGAGAATCAGACAAGAAGAAACAAGAAGACTTCACAACAGATATTATGGTAAAACCATGAGAAACGCTGTTAGAAAGCTTCGTTCAACTACTGATAAAGCAGAAGCTACTGCTATGTATCCTGGTGTTACAAAAATGCTGGATAAGTTGGCTAAAGTGAATATTATTCACAAAAACAAAGCAAGCAATTTAAAATCTAAATTGGCGATTTATATCAATAAACTTGCTTAATACAAGAATTTAGCAATACTTCATACAACACAGAGACTGAGCTTTTTAGCTTGGTCTTTTGTGTATTACAACAAGTCCAAAACCATATTCTCACGGTTCTCCCCTCCCCCTTTCTCCAATTCTTGTTTTTTCACCCTTTATTCTTCCTCAATTCATTTTTTTTTGCTATTTTTGCTCTGTTATTATAACTTAGAAAGGTAATTATGAGCGAAGACTTAATTCCCCAAGTTCCCCAGAACGAAGGATCGTATTCTGCCGATAGCATCCAGGTATTAGAAGGCTTGGAAGCAGTGCGTAAGCGCCCCGCGATGTACATCGGCGACATCAGCGTAAAGGGACTTCATCACTTGGTATATGAAATCGTTGATAACTCTATTGATGAAGCATTAGCAGGTTATTGCGACCACATTGAAGTAACCATCAACGAAGACAATTCAATCACCGTACAGGACAATGGACGCGGTATCCCCGTAGATTTCCATGAAAAAGAACAGAAATCAGCATTGGAAGTAGCAATGACAGTGCTTCATGCCGGTGGTAAGTTCGACAAAGGTTCGTATAAAGTTTCCGGTGGTCTGCACGGTGTAGGTATGTCTTGTGTAAACGCACTGTCTACCCACATGGTTACCCAAGTCTACCGTAACGGTAAGGTTTATCAGCAAGAGTATGAAATAGGAAAACCGCTTTATCCTGTAAAGGAGGTAGGTGTATCGGAACATACCGGGACCAGACAACAATTCTGGCCGGACAATACGATCTTTACCGAAACGGTCTACAAATATGAGATATTGGCAGGCCGCATGCGCGAACTTGCTTACCTGAACGCCGGTATCAAGATCACACTGACAGACCGTCGTACTGTAAATGATGAAGGACAGTTCAAACAGGAGGTATTCTATTCGGAAGAAGGTTTGAAGGAGTTCGTCCGTTATCTGGAATCATCACGTGATCACCTGATCAATGATGTCATCTATCTGAACACGGAAAAACAAGGTATCCCTATCGAAGTGGCTATCATGTATAATACCGGATTCTCCGAAAGCATCCATTCGTACGTAAACAACATCAATACCATTGAAGGCGGTACGCACTTGGCCGGTTTCCGCCGTGCGTTGACGCGTACGCTCAAAAAATATGCCGAAGACAGCAAAATGCTGGAAAAGGTAAAAGTGGAGATTGCCGGAGATGACTTCCGTGAAGGTTTGACAGGTGTTATTTCCGTGAAAGTAGCCGAACCGCAATTTGAAGGACAGACCAAAACGAAGTTAGGAAACAACGAAGTGATGGGAGCCGTAGACCAGGCTGTAGGCGAAGCTCTCTCCTACTATCTGGAAGAGCACCCGAAAGAAGCCAAACAAATTGTCGACAAAGTGATTCTTGCCGCAACCGCCCGTCATGCAGCTCGCAAGGCGCGTGAAATGGTGCAACGCAAATCACCGATGTCCGGCGGCGGACTTCCCGGTAAACTGGCCGACTGTTCGGACAAAGATGCGACCAAATGCGAGTTATTCCTTGTCGAGGGAGACTCGGCCGGCGGTACTGCCAAACAGGGCCGTAACCGTGCATTCCAAGCAATCCTGCCTTTACGCGGCAAGATTCTGAACGTAGAGAAAGCCATGTATCACAAAGCTCTTGAGAGCGAGGAAATACGTAATATCTACACAGCATTGGGGGTCACTATCGGAACAGAAGAAGACAGCAAAGCTGCCAATATCGATAAATTGCGTTACCACAAGATCATCATCATGACCGATGCCGATGTCGATGGTTCTCACATCGACACGCTGATCATGACGTTCTTCTTCCGCTATATGCCACAAATCATACAGAACGGTTATCTGTACATCGCCACTCCTCCGCTCTACCTGTGCAAAAAAGGTAAAATAGAAGAGTATTGCTGGACAGACGCACAACGTCAGAAATTCATCGACACCTATGGCGGCGGTTCTGAAAACGCTGTTCACACCCAACGTTATAAAGGTTTGGGTGAAATGAACGCCCAGCAATTATGGGAAACAACCATGGATCCGGAAAACCGTATGCTGAAACAGGTAAATATCGAAAACGCAGCCGAAGCCGATTACATCTTCTCCATGTTGATGGGTGAAGATGTAGGTCCGCGCCGCGAATTCATAGAAGATAATGCAACGTATGCAAATATCGATGCATAATACGTTTTTATAAACCAACCTCACATCTTACAACGAAGAAGCGCCGGCAGCAAAGGAAAATCCTTTGAGCCGGCGCTTTTCTTTATAAGACACGGAAAAGCTAATCCATCCGAAAAAGAATCATTTATTTTTATTCTATAAAAATTTAGTACAAGCGGCACATATTCCCGTTTTTTTAGTATTTTTGTTTACAGTATTCAAAAAGGAGGTTCACATGAAAGCGACTACGGCATTCAAAAGTACATTTATCAGCTTGTTATTTTGCATCCCTGCTATTCCTGTATTTGCGCAATCCGTCCCAATAGTTGGAGAGACATATGCTCCATCCCCAAAGCAGTTGAGCCCTGCCGATATAAATCTTCCCAACAATTTATTCCGTTGGGAACCTACATATCTACAGACATTAGCTAACCAAAAAGCTATGACAAGCCAACACGTTCCCTATTTAAGTTTAAATGAAATTAAAGAGAAGAAAGATGTATTCCCTAAAACCCGTCTTTCTTATCACTTAAACACATCTCCCATGACTTTTACAGACACCCTTTTAGGATTGATTAGTGTGGCAACCGAACTTTGGTGTAGCCATTATTACGGAAGAACCGGATCTGATATCTCCACCGCTATTCCCACAACACAAAGCAATACTTTTTAAACCAATCCTCAAATTAGTATTAAAATGCAATCCGACAATAAAAGAATCACCTTTTTAGACATTACAAAATGTTTCGCCATTTTTTGTGTTATACTTGGCCATGTCATTCAACAAACATTTCCGGGAGACCCATACCATGATAGTTGGCTATTTCAATTCATTTATTCATTTCATATGCCGCTTTTCATGGTAGTCAGCGGGTATTTCATGGAGAAGGCGTTCGCAATGTCTCCTCTATATTTTCTCAAAAGAAGGTCTATCCAATTATTACTCCCCACCTTAACCTTCTCTATATTATTCATCCTGTTTCACAATATCATATACACCCGCTTTACAGATAAAGACAGTATCAATTTCTTTGCATATTTATCCGGAGGCTGGATGTGGTTTTTGAAATATCTATTCATCTGCGCGGTTATTGCATATGCAAGTAAAAAGATATTCCGCAACGATATTTTAGCTGCATCTCTACCTACAATACTATTAATTATATTGACTCGTACCACCATATTCAGATTATTACCCTTCTTATGGCTTGGGTATTTCCTTCATAAATACAATGACAGGTTATTTAGGCGTCCCTTAGTCCCCCTCATAGGCAGTCTGATATTTTTCATATTCTTTTTAATCTTTTGGAAAGGAGATTATGACGCCGCTTATCGCATCATTTTTTTCAAAGATGCAGTCAGATTTGACATGCAGAATTTCATCATAACACTCATCCGTTTAGGAGTAGGAGCAGCCGGTAGCATATTCTTTATCGCATTATTCAAAATACTGCTGGAAAGAATAAAAGGTGGAAAACTATTGCAGTTATGTAGCGAAACAGGAAGAAACACATTGGGCATTTATTGTATACAAATCTATCTATTGGAGTTTGGTTTAGAACATATAGCATTCAGATTCAACTTTCCCGGAGCAGTAGTCGCCCAATTAGTTTATGCCATCATCGTATTAATCCTTTGCGATGCCCTTGTCCGTCTCGTCAACAAGAACAAATGGACAGCACTGTTTATGCTGGGACGCTGGACTCATAAGCCACAGACGAATTAAAAAGTATTTAACTTAAAGAGTATATCTATCTTAAATCCAAACAAATCCATAGACACTACCCTTAAAACAGGAGAATGTATCGAGACTCAATCTCAGAGAAAATAAACTTTTAATCTAAAACTTGACAATCCTCATCCGCAATAAAAAGAGCCATATCTTTACTCAAAAATAGAGTATAATATGGCTCTTTTATATTCACCAGTTATAGCCTGCAACTTTTCTGAGGATTCCTTTTAGTTCTGACAACCTCTCACAAAAAACAATCCGACTAAAGATACCTTAAAAATCACTGCCTGAAAAAACGTTCTGTCCTTCCGGGCGAAAACAATTCCCAAAGAGAAGCAACCGTCCATCCCGGAGCAAAAATATCATTATAAAAACCTTTACCATTACGACCATAATCCCAATTGGTGTGTTGCACTACCTCCGGATAATATCCCGTTTTTGCAATGCCGCAAAAATGCCCCTTATGAGGAAGAAGTTGACGCATAGAGGTACTCATCACCGCAGCAAACTGAGAAAAACGGGGCTCGCCATATTCCTTCGAAAGCCAGTTGAGAATAGAAGCAAATTCAAAAACAAATACATCGATGTGATTATTTTCGACGGAGACATTGCCCCAACCACGAGTTTTAAACCCCAAGTCACCCAACATCTGCCCCGGTGCAAAGGGTACATCCCAAGTATAGTACCAGGAAAGGGCGAAATAGGCAGCTTTCTTAGCCAAAGCAGCATAATGCTCCCTTTCGGCTCCTTTGGAAACCAATGCCAGATAATAGGCAGCAGTAGAAGCATAAAGCGAAGCCTCCTTATCCTCACAGTTTGCATCCAGTGTAGACGAAAAGTAATCTGATTTTGAGATCAATTCTTTCTCCAGATAATTTACGGTACGCTTGGCACTCTCGAGATAACGTTTATCTTTGAAATATCGGGCCCCCATTACCAAAGGAAGTGTAGCCGATGGAGTACTCCCCCCACTCTTATCCGTAATGGTAAAGTCATCCTTAAACTTACGTGGAAAACTGCCATTCTCATTCTGGAGTTTCAAGAACATATCGAGCATCGTTTTCAAACGCTTTTCCCATTCGGGGTGTTTCCGCCCTCTCTCCTTTTCATATTGCAGATAATGCAACAAAGCATAAATCCCCTCTGACTGACGACGTATACTATGCATTTCACCAAAATCGCCCTGGTGATAGTCCACACGCTCATTGAAGAACCCAGACTCAGAGAAACCCTCCTCCAGATAGCTGTCGATAACTGCATTAGCATTTTGAACCAATTCTGCACGCTGATTTGCTTCTCCATATTCCAAAGCATTGAAGGCATTCAACAATGTGCGACCTACAAAACCGATTTCTGCCACAGAACCACTCTCACAAGTAGCCGTAAGCAAGCCTTCGCCAGAAAAGTAATTGGTAGCATTGCCACTTACATAACTCTCCACAAAGAAATTACTCATCACCTCTTTCATCTTATCCTCCGAATAGGGCGTCTCTACCGGCTGTGGTTTATAAGTGTCATAGCAATACTCCCAAGCCCGCTGTACAAACTGAGAAAAATCCTCACTTTTATCGTTGCGAAGTTCCCACACAAGGGAGATACTCTCCCCTTTAGCCAGTTTCTGAAAAGCCTCTACGGCAGATGCCAGCGTAAGTTTACGGATGTATGTTTTGGGAGCTTCCCGGAAAGGGAATCCGAAAGCGAGATAAGAGATACCACCTACATTCTCGAAACCCGTATATCCGACTGAAGTCTTTCCAGAGAGAATCACCTCTCCTTCTTTATGGGTAGTCAAAGCATCCGTATCGTAGGTTGCCAGACGAATCACCGACATCGATTCGCCGCTCTGTTCATTAAAAATAGCCGTCAAAGGAGAGCTCAACCGATCCTCACGTACCACCCAACTATCAGAGGTGTGAAAAGAGGGTGCTTCCTGGGGCGAACGCAAATTACGCCGATACCAAAAACCCGGTAAATAGAACTGACAGTCTTTATGATGAAATCCGGTTTTCACCTGCTGGCCGTAATTGAAATAAACGTCTTCCAATGCGGTTAAAAAGACAGTGATCCGTTCTCCATTATCACATTTTTCTACTTTCTGGAAAATATTCACCGGCAGTTTCTCCGTTCCAGCCAACTCGTAATCAAAGTAATTACCAACCAACCTCTGTATCTTGAGTGCATGAACTTCTGCCGAATTCCCAGGAACCTTTAATGCCAACGTAGCCGATACAGACTCCGGAGTATAATTGACTGCCCCCAACATTGCTATACCCGACAACGCTACCGCACAACAAAAAAATCGTTTAATCATTGCATTCATGTTCATTTATCTTTTTATTGAATATATACTTTGAAATAAACTTAATAAAGATAAGCTTAATGAATACAAAGATAAAGGCAATGAAGGCTTACAAATAAAACAAAAATTCCAATATATAAAACTATATAGTCAAATTCGCTTTTAAAAGAATATTTAAAGGGAATCAAATAATTCCTTGGGTCTCTAACTCCCGCGCTGTAAGTTCCAATTCTTCATACCATGCTTTTCCGAACTTACGAATCAACGGTTCTTTCAAGAATTTATAAACAGGCAGATTTTCTTTTCTACCAAGCAATACCGCCGCCTTGCAAACATCCCAACGATGATAATTTACCGCTTTATAAGACCCATAATTTCCGACACGGATCGGGTATAAATGACATGAAACAGGTTTATAGAAATCAACCTTCCCGGCACGATAAGCTTTCTCTATTGCACAATAGCAGCAACCTTTCTCATCATAACAGGTAAATACACAATCTTTATTATTCACGATGGAAGTTACCAAGTCTCCCTCTTGATCCGTATATACCACCCCCTGCTCTTCAATCACCCTACGCGCTTCAGGTGACAATTCGTCCCAAATCGCAGGAAGTGCTTCTTCCAGTTTGGCTACTTCTTCCAATTCTACCGGCGCCCCGGCATCTCCTTCAATACAACATTCGCCTTTACAAGCATCCAGATTGCAAAGGAACTTCTCGCGAAACACATCAAAACTTACTACAACGTTGTCGATCTGAATCATAATCTTATTCGAAAAAAAGGGCGGATAGAAACCCGCCCTCATTATAATATAAGGATCGTTCTTACTTAATCAATACTTTGCCATTCATTTCGGCAGGGACTTCAAGGCCCATAATTTTCAAAATAGTAGGCGCTACATCGGCCAAGCGTCCATTTTCTACCTTAGCGTTCTTATTCTCTGTAACATAAACACAAGGAACAGGATTCAAAGAGTGGGCTGTATTCGGAGTGCCATCTTCATTCAATGCATGATCGGCATTACCATGATCGGCAATAATGATGGCTTCATAACCTTGTGCTTTAGCAGCTTCGACCGTTTCTTTGACACAAGCATCTACTGCAACCACTGCCTTTTCGATTGCCTCATAAATACCGGTATGCCCTACCATATCACCGTTTGCATAGTTCACAACGATGAAATCATACTTATTCTCATTAATGGCAGCTACCAATTTATCTTTTACTTCATAAGCACTCATTTCCGGCTTCAAATCATAGGTTGCCACCTTAGGCGAAGGAACCAGAATACGGTCTTCGTTTTCATAAGGAGTTTCACGACCACCATTGAAGAAGAAAGTTACATGAGCGTACTTTTCTGTTTCAGCGATATGAAGCTGTTTCAAACCTTTGGCCGCCAGATATTCACCCAAAGTATTCATTACGTTCTCCTTATCAAACAATATATGAACTCCTTTGAAAGAAGCGTCATACGGAGTCATACAGTAGTATTGCAATCCGGGTATGGTATGCATTCCCGCTTCCGGCATATCCTGTTGGGTAAGAACCACGGTCAATTCTTTGGCACGATCGTTACGATAATTAAAGAAAATAACCACATCACCTTCCTTGATCGTACCATCTACATTGGCGTTTACAATCGGTTTGATAAATTCATCGGTAATCCCTTCATCATAAGACTCCTGCATAGCTTGGACCATATCCGACGCTTTTTTTCCCACACCGTTCACCAACAGATCATAAGCTTCTTTTACACGCTCCCAACGTTTATCACGGTCCATAGCATAGTAACGTCCGATGATAGAAGCTATCTTACCGGCAGACTTTGCACAATGCGCTTCCAGTTGTTCGATAAAACCTTTACCGCTCTTAGGATCCGTATCACGACCATCCATGAAACAGTGTACATACGTATTCTCAATACCGTATTCTTTGGATATATCGCAAAGTTTGAAAAGATGGTCCAATGAACTATGCACACCACCGTCTGAAGTCAGCCCCATGAAATGAATATTCTTCCCGTTTTCTTTAGCATAAGTGAAAGCAGAAACGATTTCGGGATTCTTCATGATACTGTTGTCACGGCAAGCCAGATTGATTTTCACCAAATCCTGGTAAACCACACGTCCGGCACCAATATTAAGATGACCGACTTCCGAGTTCCCCATTTGTCCATCCGGCAAACCAACATTCTCACCGCTTGCCTGTAACTGAGAATGAGGATATGTTTTTACTAAATAATCCCAATAAGGAGTAGGAGTATTGAAAATTACATCATCTTTCCCCTGGTCGCCTATTCCCCAACCATCAAGGATCATTAAAAGGGCTTTCTTACTCATAATATCTATAAATTAAATTGATTTTTATACTCATTCTTAATTTCGGGCGCAAAGTTACAAAAAAACAGCTGTTAACAGACTCTGTTTATCTATAAATTACCTAATATTCGATACTTTACGCAAAAAGAAAAAGGAAAATACAGGCAGTACAGAATAAAATCCGTACTTTTGCCTCGCTTAAAAAATAGATGAATATAAATATGGACGATTCAAACCCGCGAACGTGCAACAGTATTAACTAAAGCGAACAGAGCCATACAAGTGTCATGATGCCTCTGTTCGGATTAAAAAACAAACGAAAGGAGGCAATAAGATGAGAAAGTATCTTTATTGTGAGGCTGGCTTTGTGGAAAAATCACAATGGCTCCCCAATAGTTGGGTAAATGTAGTATGCCCCGATGCTAATGATTTTGAATTCCTGACCAAAGAACTACAAGTTCCCGAGTCTTTTCTAAATGACATCGCCGATACCGATGAACGTCCCCGTACAGACACTGAAGGCAATTGGCTATTGACAATCTTACGCATTCCCGTACAGAATAATCAAAACGGTATCCCATTCAGTACAGTACCTATCGGTATTATCACCAACAACGAAATCATCGTTTCCGTATGCTATCATAACACGGAATTACTTCCGGACTTCATAGAGCATACCCGTCGGAAAGGTATCGTTGTACGCAATAAACTGGATTTGATCTTGAGATTAATCTATTCCTCTGCCGTATGGTTTCTGAAATATCTGAAACAGATCAATGTAGATATCACTGCTGCAGAAAAAGAATTGGAAAAGAGTATTCGCAATGAAGACTTGCTCCGCCTGATGAAACTGCAAAAAACACTTGTATATTTCAATACATCCATCCGTGGTAATGAAGTGATGATCGGTAAATTGAAGAGCATTTTTCAGGACACAGACTATCTGGATCAGGAACTGGTAGAAGACGTTATCATTGAATTAAAACAGGCATTTAATACAGTCAACATTTACAGTGATATTCTTACAGGTACAATGGACGCTTTTGCTTCCATTATTTCCAACAATGTGAATGCCATCATGAAACGCATGACAAGCTTGTCTATTACGTTGATGATACCAACGTTGATAGCAAGTTTTTACGGTATGAATGTCGATATCCATATTGACGAAATCCCTCATGCTTTCGTCTGGATAGTACTGGCTTCTGCCATATTATCTGCACTGACATTCATTGTTTTCAGAAAAATTAAATGGTTCTGAATAACTTTCAGCACAAATACAAGCATCTTACCACACTATTATTTTAACTAAACGAAGCAAACGTTTCCACAGATAATAAAATCGTCCGGATGAAAAAGGCAATCAATTTCATCCGGACACTTAAAAATAGAAAAATAACGTCTAAGCGGTCTAAAATCATGTCTAAACATAAATAAGAAGTGCCTAACTATAACATATTGTCTTCTTACCCAACAAATTATAAAACACTTTTTAACCCCAAAATTTGCCACATTCAGTAATATTGTCTATTATTGCAAATAAAATTATATTAGCGTTAAAAACCCAAAGCAAACATTTATGGAAAAAAGACACTTAAGACTCATACCTATCGTCCTTTCCGCTTCATTATTTACATTTTCCTGTGTAGATAATGATTACGATCTGACCGATGACATTGATCTCACGATTCAAGTAGGAGGCAGTGAATTCGCTATTCCCGGAGGAGAAACAGAACCGATTCTGCTTAGTAAAATTCTGGACATAGAGGAAGATGGCGTTGTCAAGACAGATGAATACGGCAATTATTACTTATGGCAAGAAGGCTCAGAAACGACTACCGATATTTCAGTAGATGATTTTGAGATAAACAGTCCCGACATCAATCCAATAAATCAAGTGTTGAATTTCAACCTTCCACCTATAGGCGGTGCTCAGGAAAATCTTCCTCCTATCACTTTGGATGAAATGACTACAAATTTCAAACTTGACGGAACAGAACTTCCCAAAGAAATCAAATCTCTGTCTCTTATCAGTATGGACATGGAAGCCGTTGTTCATTTTTCATTTGAACCAGCTATTGCTGAAAACTTATACTTAGAAGTCATTAACCTGCAATTCCCGGAGTTCATACAATCATCTCGATTAACTCATGGACTTTTACAACTTGAAAATGAAAAAGCCAACAGGATAGATGGACTGTCTGTCACAGTACCTATTGATGGAATAGATTGCAGGCAAGATGGCGTCAGATTCGAAGGAGGCAATATCCTTATTGAGGGAAATATTTCTTTGACAGGTGAGGTAACTATTAATACCGGAGAAATCCTTGTAGGTGAGGGGCCTGCTTCCGTTACATTGAAAGTTGATATCACCCTGCAAGATAAACAGACTAAAAAACAAATCATCAAAATAAAAAGTATAGTAGGTAAAGTGGAACCGGATATCGACATCACTATTGACCCGGTAACTATATCCGGATTGCCCGATTTCTTGGATGACGAAAGAGTTACCCTGTCGGTAGAAAAGCCCATGATATTCTTCACAGCCAATAATAATACACCTGTAGCAGCCCAAGTAAAAGGTGAAATCACTTCTTATATCACTAAAGATAATCAAAAGGAACAACTTGGAGATCCTGTGAATCATCCTGTTAAATTCGATTTTACAATAAATAAGGAAACAGAAGAAAAGTTCTGTCTTTTGCCACCGGATGTACCGACAGATATTGAAGGAGTTACTACTTTTGTCGAAGTGGAAAATTTACCTACCTTGATTTCAAGAATACCGGATTTATTTGAATTCGAAGTAACCGCTGAAGCAATCCAGGCCGAAACGGAAATCCAACTAAACCATACTTATGGCATTACCACCGATTATGATGTCAATGTACCTTTTGTTTTCGGTAAAGACGTTACTCAAATTGTTTATAAAGACAGCGTAGACGGATGGTATGAAGACCTAAAAGACTATGAAATAAAACAAGTAAACGCAACAGCCACAGCTGTTAATAAAATACCGTTAGGATTGAACTTTACAGCGAAAGCACTGACTGCAGATGCTCAAGGTAATCCGGAAGAATTAAAAGGCGTAACAGTCACTGTAAAAGTTGACGGAGAGAAGGACGGTATCATCAAAGCCGGTAAAAACAATGTAGCCGCCGAAAGCGCATTAGTCATCGAAATAAAAGAAACAACCGCCGGTGCAGTTAAGAAATTAGACGGATTGGCTTTCGAGATCGTTGCAGCCTCAGGAACAGGCGCCCAAGGACAACAACTAAACGAAAATCAAACGTTACAGTTAAAAAATGTCCGATTGAAAGTACCTGGCGGTGCAATTGTTGATTTGAATTAATTTGAAGATGTATAAAAACGATAAAACAATGAAACACTATAAATTAAAAGCCATACTGGCCTCATTCTTCATTCTTTATACCACAGGTGTAGGAGCACAGAATCTCAATTCAAGCTACTTCATGGAAGGTATGACTTATCGCCATCAGCTCAATCCGGCATTCATGGGTGAAAGCAACTATATAAACATGCCGCTTTTCGTATTGGGTAATTTTAATGTCGGCGTCCAGGGAAATATCGGCGTTAACGATTTCCTTTATAAATACAATCAGAATGGATATAAGCTGACTACATTTATGAATCCAAGCGTCAGCAACAGTGAGTTCTTAAGCAACCTACACACCAACAATCATCTAAGCATGAATTTGAGCATGCCGATCATTGCATTCGGCTTCCGGGGCTTTGGTGGTTTTAATACATTTGAAATAGGATTCCGTTCCAATACTTCTATCAATCTGCCTTATGGACTCTTTGATTTCATGAAGACAGGAATGAGCAATGAAGCCGGTAGTCACTACACTGTAGAAGATCTGACCGTACGCTCTAATAACTATGCAGAGGTAGCCTTAGGGCATTCTCACGAAATCATCAAAGACCGCTTAACGATCGGTGCTAAAGTCAAATTTTTGGTAGGAGGTGCCAATGCAGAAGCCAAAATTAAAAAGATGGATATCACCATGGGACAAGATGAATGGCTCATCGATGCAGAGGGACAATTAGAAGGATCACTAAAGGGTGGTTATTTTGAAAGCAAAGAGCCGGACGAAAATGGCAAGCCCGGTGAAATTGACGGTTTCGATATTGATGGTCCCGGCATAGGCGGTTTTGGTGTCGGATTCGATCTGGGTGCTGTATACAAAATGGATGACTTTGTAGAAGGATTGACGCTATCTGCAGCTTTGCTGGATTTGGGTTTCATCAAATGGAATAACGGATTAAAGGCTAAAATGATACATAGTTACACTTTTAAAGGATTTGAAAACCCGATTGCCGTAAAACCGGACGAAGGCCAGCCAGGTGATATCGACGACGAATTAGATAACTTGGGAGACCAATTCGAAGAATTCATCAAATTCCGCGATGAAGGTACAGTTAGCAGCCGTACTACTAAATTGGCAACAACAATGAATATCGGAGCAGAATACATTCTTCCTTATTATAAAAACTTGAAATTCGGTTTGCTTTCATCCACTCACTTTAACAAACCGTTCACATGGTCGGAAGCACGCCTTTCTGCCAATGTTGCTCCGGTAAGATGGTTTGAAGCTTCCGTCAACTATGCAATAAGCAGCTTTGGTTCATCGTTAGGATGGGTATTGAATTTCCATCCGAACGGATTCAACTTCTTCATTGGAACAGACCATATGATTACCAAAGTTACACCGCAATATGTACCTGTAGGCAATGCTAATGCAAATGTAAGTTTGGGATTCAATATTACTTGGGGAAAGAAGAAGGCCAAAAAAGTTGTAAAGACTACTACAACTACAATATCAGAATTCTAAAGACAACTGACCATCTCCTAAGAGATTAAAAGTCATTCGATGATAAGGAGAGACACCGTGTTCTGCAATAGCAGCACGGTGTTTTTTCGTAGGATATCCTTTATTATGATCCCAATCATAGTAAGGAAACTCTTGGTGCAACCGGTTCATGTAATCATCACGATAGGTCTTGGCCAAAATGGATGCTGCTGCAATAGAAAGATATTTTCCATCCCCTTTTACCACCGTCGTATGAGGGATTTCCAGATATTTCTTGAAACGATTCCCATCAATCAGCAAATGTTCAGGACGTACCTTCAACTGATCTATCGCCCGATGCATGGCAAGAAAAGAAGCATTAAGAATATTTATCTCATCAACTTCTTCAGGAGAAACAACTCCTACCGCCCAAGCAACAGCCTCTTTCTCTATCACCTCACGCAATGTATAACGTTGCTTTTCGGTGAGTTGCTTAGAATCATTCAACAGTTCATTCCTAAAGTCTTGTGGAAGAATAACAGCAGCAGCATAGACAGAACCGGCCAAACACCCCCGACCAGCCTCATCACAACCGGCTTCTATTGTATCTCCATTCAAATACGGTAATAACATAATCGTTTTATTATAACTTAAAAACCGTACAAAGATAAGAGAATAAAAAAAGGATGCCGAGAAAAAGCATCCTTTTATATTGAACATAGTTCTAAAATTATATTTTTTGGAAAGTAGACTTGTCATAGTATTCATAGTCGGAATCTTTCTCTGATGACTCCAATATCAATTCAGAATCAGTCAGTTTCAGAACTGTGTAAACTTCATTATCTTCAGAATCATCATCATAGGCATAAATTATAGTCAACTTATCACCTTCCAATTTCCATTTTCCGGTATCACCATCAGCAACTACCGTACCATCTTCATTGAATGTAACTGTAAAATCCCCTTCTTCATTCCATTCATCATTATACTCTGGATTATTTGCATACTTTTCATATCCTTCCGACCAAGTGCATTGCCATTTACCTACCAAAGTATCTCTTCCTCCTATCTCATCATCATCGCCACAAGAAATAAGACTTACACTCATAATAGCAAACAACATAAAAGATAAAAACTTCAAGTTTTTCATATATAACAACTATTTTTCGCTTATGGCTCTCACTTTCAGCATTCATTAATAAAACATAGCACAAGAGCCTTTAAAGAGAATATTTCTCTCTAACATGCCATTAAATAAATTATAACTCACAAAGATAAAGCTATTATAAACAACCAAAAAATACAAAAATAGCTAAACAAGAATATTTTGCAAAATAACGTGATTATTCAACATAAAAAAGTGATTATCTTGCAAAAAAAATCAGTGACCGATTATTATCAGATGAAACGATATAATAAAATAGTGGCGACTAAATGTATTTTCATTCAGCCGCCACTACCCTATATTTTTTAATTTTAGAATATGCTCCAAGCAACTGTTAAGCCTGCCATTACAATGGCTACCATACTCATAAGCTTGATTAAAATATTCAGACTCGGTCCGGAAGTATCTTTAAATGGATCACCCACCGTATCCCCCACGACAGTTGCCTTATGAACCTCACTCCCTTTACCGCCAAAGTTACCTTCTTCCACATACTTTTTGGCATTGTCCCAAGCTCCTCCGGCATTAGCCATGAAGATAGCCAACACAAAACCACTGCTCAAACCACCAATCAACAACCCAACGACTCCGGTTACCCCAAAGACAACTCCGGTCAGAATAGGGGCTATAATTGCAATAAGTGACGGAATAACCATTTCCCGTTGAGCACCTTTGGTAGAGATAGCTACGCAACGTTCATAATCCGGTTCTGCTTCTCCGGTCAAAATTCCTTTTATTTCACGAAATTGACGGCGAACCTCATCAACCATATGCCCGGCAGCTCGTCCAACGGCATTCATTGTTAATCCACAGAAGAGAAAAGCCATCATAGAACCAATAAAAATGCCGGAAAGTACCTTAGGATTCATTAAGGTAACATCGTAATAGTTCATGAAATCGACAAAAGTAGCATTAGCTGTTGCAATAATATCACCATTTGGCATCGTTAATTCTATGGTACCGAGACGGGTTAATCCGATGCGTATCTCTTCTATATAAGAAGCAAGCAAAGCAAGTCCGGTCAAAGCAGCAGATCCGATAGCAAAGCCCTTGCCGGTAGCTGCGGTCGTATTACCCAACGAATCAAGGGCGTCCGTCCGTTTACGGACTTCCTCACCGAGAGCAGACATCTCAGCATTACCACCCGCATTATCTGCAATAGGACCATAAGCGTCGGTAGCGAGGGTGATTCCTAAAGTGGAAAGCATGCCGACAGCTGCTATACCGATCCCATAAAGCCCCATGCCGACATTGTCGAAATCAAAACCGGAAGCAAACAGGAAAGAAGCAATAATACCTACCACCACTGCCAAAACCGGAATAGCCGTGGAAAGCATACCTAAACCAATGCCGGAAATAATAACGGTAGCAGGCCCTGTCTTACCGCTTTCACTCAATTTCTGTGTCGGACGATAGGATTGTGATGTGTAATATTCGGTAGAACGCCCGATAACAATACCGACGATCAATCCCACCACTACAGCACAGGAAATCCACATCCAGTTATCGAGTTGCAACAACCATAGAATAAAGAAAGTGGCCACAACGATTAAAACAGAACTGAGATTTGTTCCGAAAGCAAGAGAATTCAAGAGGTCTTTCATTTTGGCATCTTCCTTCGTGCAGACAGAAAAGATACCGATAATGGAAAGTAAAATCCCTACAGCCGCAATCAACATAGGTGCAATAACTGCTTTGAACTGCATGACTGTATCTCCTGTATGCATAAAAGCGGCGGCTCCCAAAGCAGCAGTAGCCAAAATGGATCCGCAATAGGATTCATAAAGATCGGCACCCATGCCGGCTACATCACCCACATTATCACCTACATTATCAGCAATTGTAGCCGGATTACGCGGGTCGTCCTCAGGAATACCAGCCTCGACTTTACCTACCAGATCAGCCCCCACATCGGCTGCTTTGGTGTAAATACCGCCACCCACACGGGCAAACAATGCCTGAGTAGAAGCACCCATACCAAAAGTAAGCATAGTGGTAGTAATAATGCATAGTTTATGAGTAGGAGTCAATACATCCGCAGGAATGGCCCAATTCAACAGCAGATACCAGAAAGATATATCAAGAAGGCCGAGACCTACCACCACCAATCCCATCACTGCCCCGCTACGAAATGCAATCCGCAACCCGGCATTCAAAGATTTACGAGCTGCATTTGCCGTACGGGCAGAGGCATAAGTAGCTGTCTTCATCCCCAAGAATCCCGACAATCCGGAGAAAAAACCTCCTGTAAGAAAAGCAATAGGTACCCACGCATTCTGTACTTGAAAGCCATAGGCCATAATTGAAAACAATATTACCAAACCGAAGAACACCCACCCCACAATCTTATACTGTTGTTTCAGATAAGACATGGCACCTTTGCGCACAGCAGCAGCAATCTTAATCATTTGAGGAGTACCTTCACTCTCTTTCATCATCTGCTTATGAAAATAATAAGCAAAGCAGAGAGCCAATACAGAGGCGGCCGGAACCAACCAGAAAAGCAAGCTATCCATAGAATAAATATTAGAGGTTTAACGAAAGGATAAAAGTATTGATTCTAAATGAAATAGGCAAATAAAAATTAAAGAAATTTCGATGGTCACACTCTGCTTTCTTTTCGAACGGACTACAATGAAATCATTTCGAACGAGAGAGAGCCTCTCCCTTGACAATCCGTATTCAACTTGGATCCGATATAACTTTTATTCCACATAGTTTCCCTATCTTCCAAAAAGCGATGTAGCATCATGATTATATCGAACTGAGGCTATATAGAGACGGCAATCAATAAATTCGTCCTTGTACTGGTTTGCAACACAGTTGCACCACAAATCTCCTACCTTTGCATCAACAAAAGAAAAAAAGTCATGGGATGTAATTGTAATCATCACTCCGGTTGTCATACACAGGAGGAAAAGAAGAAGAAAAGTAAAAACCTACCCGTCATTATCAGTCTTATAATGTTGGGAACGGGAATGGGAATGAATCATTTCGGTTGGTTCACCCTGCCGGGTAGTGCATTGGTATGGTATGCGATCGCCTACCTCATTGCAGGCTGGCCTGTATTGCGGGAAGTTTTCGAACAGCTCCGTCAAGGAGATTTTTTCAACGAATTCATGCTGATGGGAATTGCTACCATCGGTGCATTTTGTATCGGCGAATATCCTGAAGGAGTAGCCGTAATGCTCTTTTACTCCATAGGTGAGGCTTTTCAAGACCGTGCGGTAGGGAATGCACAACGAAATATTAAAGCCCTGTTGGATGTACGCCCGGAGACAGCTACCGTGATACGTAACGGGCAGCCCGAAACAGTACATCCAGAAACAGTAAACGTAAATGAACTCATTGAAATAAAAGCCGGAGAACGCGTCCCTCTTGACGGAACAATGCAAAACGAACAAGCCTCATTCAATACTGCTGCTTTAACAGGTGAAAGCCGCCCGCGCACCATCCGCAAGGGAGAACCGGTACTTGCCGGTATGATTGCCACCGACCGTGTGATACAGCTCATTGTAAGTAAACCATATAATGAAAGTACACTTGCACGAATACTTGTCATGGTACAGGAAGCAAACGAACGGAAAGCTCCCGTAGAACTGTTCATCCGGAAATTCGCACGCATTTATACACCCATTGTAACCGGATTGGCCGTACTGATTGTTCTGATTCCTTTCTTGTACTCACTGGGCATGCCGGCATTCGATTATATATTTAGAGACTGGCTCTATAGAAGTCTGGTATTTCTGGTAATCTCTTGTCCTTGTGCACTCGTTGTCAGTATCCCGTTAGGATACTTCGGAGGAATCGGAGCCGCTTCTCGCGCGGGTATCCTATTTAAAGGTGGCAACTACCTGGATGCCATCACACAAATAAACACAGTGGTATTCGACAAAACAGGTACGCTGACAAAAGGAGTTTTCGAAGTACAACACGTAGAAAGCGTCTTATCTACCCAAGAAGAATTATTACGATACATCGTCTCTGCCGAACAACAGAGCACCCACCCGATAGCCCGCGCCATCAGTGAATATGCCGATAAGAAAGAAATCCCCCTACTCCCCTCTTCCGCCACAACGGAAATCCCCGGGCATGGGCTGGAAGTATATCTGGACGGACACAAAGTATTGGTAGGAAATCCACGACTGCTCTCCCGTTATCAAATAGCCTATCCTATGGAATTGAACGCAATAGCAGATACCATTGTTGTCTGTGCTGTCGATGGTGTCTATGCCGGTTATCTGCTGTTATCGGATACTCCGAAAGAAGATGCCATAACCGCCGTCAAAGAGCTAAAAACATTAAATATTGATAATATACAGATCTTATCTGGAGACAAACAAGCAATTGTTTCTAAATTAGGGACGGAATTAGGGATATCACAGGCATACGGCGATCTATTACCGGAAGGAAAAGTTGCTCATATTGAAGCATTAAAAACCAATCCCTCCAATCGTATCGCCTTCGTGGGAGACGGTATCAATGATGCACCTGTACTTGCCATGAGTAATGTCGGCATAGCGATGGGAGGGTTGGGAAGTGACGCGGCTATCGAAACTGCAGATATCGTTATACAAAACGACCAACCCGCCAAAGTAGCTACCGCCATTCGTATCGGCCGTGCAACGAGACGCATTGTATGGGAGAATATCATTCTCGCTTTCGGGGTTAAGTTCGCAGTGCTGCTATTAGGCGCTATCGGCATAGCCACCATGTGGGAAGCGGTCTTCGCCGATGTCGGAGTTGCTTTAATCGCAATCCTTAATGCCATACGGATACAGAAAAAGAAATTCTGACCTCCTGTGGAAAGATGGAAATTGTTCTATCGGGGAAAGAAAGGTATTCGGGAAAAGTAAAATACCGTAAAAAAGGAACACTTATTATGGAAGAAGATATTTATTTGAAAAAACTGGCGCAACGGAACATCAAGCCGACTGCCATGCGGTTGCTTATCCTTCGCGCCATGATGCAGTTTGACCGTGCTTTCAGCCTGCTCGACCTGGAAACATACTTGGATACAGTGGATAAATCCACACTATCACGTACCATCAACCTCTTTCTGAAACATCATCTGATACATGGTATAGACGACGGTTCCGGTTCACTGAAATATGCAGTCTGCGGCAATGAATGTAATTGTGATATTGACGATTTACATGTACACTTTTATTGTACAAACTGTCATCGGACATATTGTTTGCGGAATATCCATATACCCACCGTAAGTCTTCCCCAGCACTTTACAGCAGAAAGTATTAACTACGTGATAAAAGGATTGTGCGACCATTGTTCACACTAAATAAAACAAAAAGGTCACACAAAGAGACTAAAACTCCCCCGATACCGGCTTTTGAACCGCACTCCAAAAGTTAACCACGAAACTTTTGGAGTGCAGTTTGATTTCCTGCCTGACAATCGGGGGAGTTTTATATTCTATTCGATGGTTACCGCAGTTCCGGTAGCTGTCACCATTAGCATGCTTCCGCTACCTCCTACGGTTTCATAATCCAGATCGACACCGATAACGGCATTGGCTCCCAAACGGGCAGCTTGTTCTTCCATCTCTCTAATTGCCGTATCTTTCGCCTGTCTCAGCACCTCCTCATATGCTCCGGAACGTCCGCCTACAAAATCGCGGATACCCGCCAAAAAATCACGAAACACATTGGCACCGATAATCGTCTCACCGGAAACGATACCATAATAACGAATTATTCTTTTCCCTTCAATAATGGGAGTGGTTGTTACTAACATACTCTTTTCTTTTTTAGTTTACTTGTACCAAATTAGACGTACAAACGACCTAAAAAGTTGCAGTTTCTTCCTGTTTTTTTCCCCATCCGGGATTCTGGATAAGTTTCGAATCCGGATAATCTATCTCTTGCTGAGGGATAGGCAGAAGCTGCTGATAGCTCTCTATCTTCAACTGTCCGGTAGCAAGATCATTACGACGCAAGAAAGCGAAGTAACTGCCAAAGCCTTTCAACTCACTTTGCCAGGTAGAACGCAAAGATTCAATAAAATCGGCTCCACTGACCGGCGGTAAATTACGGGCTTGCCGTACACGATTCAGATAATCCATAGCTTCGTCTTGATTACCCAAACGATAAGCACACTCGGATGCAGACAGCAGTACCTCAGTGTAAGTAACGAAAGGCACATAATCATTCTCTTTCAATACATTTTCATACGATTCCGGTTGTGCGCTGGTCAACAACCCCCAAATAAGTTCTCTTGAATTTCGGGTAAGAGAAGCACTCGAAGACAGTTCCAAAGCATATACACCGCTATCAATGATTCGTTTTAAATGAGCATAAGCTTGATTATAAGACTTTTGATGCAGATACATCTTTGCCAATAAAGCCAACGAAGCGCCTTGTGATGGATATAAGAAACTTTCCGAAGAGTCAAATTTACCCGGTTCCAGTTTGCTGTGTTCCACACAATAATTCAAATCCTCCACTAAATTCGCGAACAAGTCTCTACTAACCAACTGCTTGGTGACAGCAAACGAATTATCATAACTTATCACATAAGGAACGTTCTCCCACCAAGATGCCAACTGAAAATACTGAACGGCAGCCAATTGATGGATGTAAGCCATAAAAGGCGGAATCTCAGTCACTCCACTCCTTTCAAGCAAACTATCAAATATTTTAATTCTGCTAATGGTACTATACACATTGCCCCAAACACTATAAAGTTTACTGTCAGAAGGTGTCAATGTATGTTCGTAAATAAAACGATAAGCCGTACTTCTACCGTCAAAACTTTGTGTATAGTAGCCATCCAAATTAGAGAAATCCTGCATAGAAGTTGCCATCATAAGAGCTATGCCGGTAATCGCTTTCTGACCATCCTCTCCAAATTCCACCGGTTTAGACGGATCTCCTTTTTGCGTAAGTCTAAGATCTACCGAAAGCCTTCCACTCGTAGTATAAACCGTAATCGTTTTATCTCTCACCAAAGCACCGGCAGCCGGTTGAACCACAATCTCCAACTCATTTTCCTGAATGGTTCCCGTATAATCGATATCGGAAAACTTAAAAATCTTCAAGGTTTCCACTGATATAGACTCTCCGGGTATACCCGCCGGTTTTTCCAAAGTAACCGGCACCTTACAGTCTATCTTAACACGGAAAGTCCCGCCCTCAGCAGGGATTTCCAATTCTTCCTTATCAAGAGTCAGTGTCACATCACCACCGGCATCCGGTTCATTGCCGGCAATACCGTCTCCATCCCAATCAATGAAATAATTCAAATTGGGAACAGTAACCTCCACACCTAAATCTTTATAGCGTCTAATGATATTATCCGAAATCTCATTTACTTTCAATAACATGGAACTCTCTCGGATTTTCTCTTTAGTATCATCCATAAACCTACCTTCCGCTTTGAATTCGGAACTCAACATAGCAAGGTATTCCGTCAATTCGGCATCACTACGATCTTTCAACAAAGCAGATGAAACGACAATCAACGCACCGGCCTCCTCTGTTCCGGAAGCAATAGAGAAATTACAAACATCCTGATCGGCATAGCGCTCCAAACCAAAATTTCTCAAAACCTCCTTCTGTACTTTCGCATCAGCCTCATCAAAATCCATGATATTGTTTCTGATAAGCTGCATCATACGTTGCGTCTTCAGGTGAGTAAGGATATTAACATTAGCCTGTTTATTATCAGTCAAATTTACAATCGATTGCATGGATATCTGACCATCAGACAATTCACCGTACACCTCATTAAAGTAATACCCGTCAGCCGTAAGCAACACATATGGAGAATTCAAATTAATCTCACCGAAATCAAAGGAACCGTCATTATCAGTAATAACGCCTTGATAGACTTCACCGGTCAGATTATAATTCTTATCCAACGCCTGTGCAGTAATCTTAGAACCATTAATAAAAGGCCCTTTTTCTACCTTACCCGATACATTATATGTTTTCGGAGTAAAAATATCCTCCTTATCTTCACATCCGGCAACGAATGCCAAAATAAAAAACAAACAAAAATAGTTTAGCAGTTTATGTTTCATAGTCTATGTTATTTACGCCTTACGGCCATATTTTACCGATCCAAATCAGAACATCTTACTCACTCTCTCTATACCGGCTACAAGTGCATCTACCTCTTTCTTCGTATTGTAAATGGCAAACGAAGCACGCACTGTACCCTCTATACCGAGACGCTGCATCAAAGGCTGTGCACAATGATGCCCGGTACGCACAGCAATACCCAGCCTATCAAGTAAAGTTCCCATATCAAAATGGTGAATATCCCCCACAAGAAAGGAGATAACACTGCTTTTATGTTCTGCTTGCCCAAAGATACGGATATTGGGTATCTCCTCCAATAATTTCGTACCATAAACCGTCAGCTCGTGCTCATGGGCCGCAATATTTTCGATACCGAGCCCAGTGACGTAGTCGAGTGCTTTTGCCAATCCGGTCGTACCTATATAATCGGGTGTACCGGCTTCAAACTTAAAAGGAAGTTCATTGAAAGTTGTTTTCTCAAAAGAGACATGTTGTATCATCTCCCCTCCACCCTGATAAGGAGGCAGACGATCGAGCCATTCCTCTTTTCCGTAAAGAACACCGACACCGGTAGGTCCATATACTTTATGAGCAGAAAAAACAAGAAAGTCCGCATCGAGTTCCTGTACATCCACTTTCAGGTGAGGAACAGACTGAGCCGCATCCACCAAGAAAGGCACCCCGTGTGCATGGGCTGTAGCAATCATCTCTTTAATAGGATTGACCGTTCCCAACACATTGGAAACTTGGGTTACACTGACAATCTTCGTCCTTTCCGAAAACAGTTTTTCATATTCATCCAGCAGTAGCTCACCTTTATCGTTCATCGGAATCACCTTGATGGTAATACCCTTGCGTGCAGCCAGCAATTGCCAAGGCACGATATTACTATGATGTTCCATGACAGAAACAATCACCTCATCCCCCTCCTGCATAAATTCCTCACCAAAGCTGAAAACAAGTAAGTTTATGCTCTCTGTCGTACCACGGGTAAAAACGATTTCGTTCGTACTCCGGGCATTGATAAACCGACGGACAGTCTCACGAGAGGACTCATGCAACTCCGTAGCCTGTTGGGAGAGATAATGCACTCCACGATGCACATTTGCATTGACGGAGTAGTATTCGTCAACAATAGAATCAATCACCAAACGAGGTTTCTGCGTAGTTGCCGCATTATCGAAATAAACCAAAGGTTTCCCATAAACCGTACGGTCAAGAATAGGAAAATCTTCACGTATCTTTTGTATATCCATAATGGTAATGATTAGTGAGTTGTGATAAATAATTAGTTACCACCAATTTACTTGCATATTGCACATCCCTGGCATTTGTTCAGTTCACCCCGGAAACGTTTTTCCACCAACAGGTGTAAACGATCTTTCAAGGCATCCAGACGGATCGTATCTATTACCTCATTCACAAAAGCAAACATCAGCAACAGGCGGGCCTCCTTTTCCGAGATACCACGCGCACGCATATAGAAAAGAGCACCCTCATCCAACTGACCTACCGTAGCGCCATGAGAACACTTCACATCATCGGCATAGATCTCCAACTGCGGTTGTGTATACATACGGGCATCACGTGTAGCACACAGATTACGGTTAGTCTGCTGTGAATTTGTATGTTGTGCATCCGGACGTACCAATACCAATCCGGCAAAAGCACCGACAGCCTGATCGTCAAGTACATACTTAAACAGTTCATTGCTGGTACAATTAGGAACTGCATGGTCTATCATGGTGTTATTATCCACATGCTCGTTCTTGTCTGCAATGGCCATACCGCAAAGATTTATTTCCGCTCCCTCTCCGGCAAGGGTCACTTCAGTAGTGTTACGGGTAGTACCGTTGTGCAATGTCATACCATTCAACAGTACATTACTGTTTGCTTCCTGCCGTACATAAAGGTTACTGATACGTACCGTACTTGTATGCGTCTCTTCCAGTTCATACAGATCGAATACAGAGTTCTCTCCGGCAAATACCTCGATAACCTGTGTTGACAGAAAATTTACATTATCCATAGCATGGTCACAAATCAGCAGACGTGCCTGCGCTCCATCTTCAAGGATTATCAGCACACGACGGTTTACCATGAAATCAACATCGGCACGCAAAATATTTACCAACTGAACAGGTCTTTCAACGATCACATTTTTAGGCACATACATCAATATTCCGTCCTGAGCGAAAGCTGTATTGAAAGCCGTCACTCCGTCTTTTGAAGTATCAGCAAGCTTACCATAATATTTCTTCACCAGCTCAGGGTGTTGTTCCGCCATTTCTTTCAACCCACCGAATAATACTCCCTCTGGTAAGTGAGATTTAGGCAGTTTCCTGCTATAGAACGCATCGTTCACTACAAAGAACAAAGACGTACTCATGTTCGGCACATCGCATTTGAACACCTCATAAGGATTCACCGGAATCTCCAACCGGTTCAAATTAAGTCCGTAATCGGGTTCAAAGAATTTGCTGATATCCGTGTATTTATATTTCTCCTGCTTGCGTGTCGGAAACCCCAACCGCTCGAAATCGGCAAAAGCCGCAGCACGCGGTGCATTCATCACCTCAGCACTATGCCGGCAAATCATAGCTTCCGTTTGAGAAAATAAATCTATATATTGTTGTTCTACAGTCATCTTATTGATTTATGAGTTATAGATTATGATTTATAAATCATCAACCTCTTTCTTAATCCAATCGTATCCTTTCTCTTCCAACTCAAGCGCCAGTTCCGGGCCACCGGTCTTCACGATACGTCCTTTATAAAGCACATGTACGACATCCGGTTTGATATAATCCAACAGACGCTGGTAGTGAGTGATAACGATACAACTCGTATCGGGAGTTTTCAATTTATTAACCCCTTCAGCTACGATACGAAGTGCATCGATATCCAAACCGGAATCTGTTTCGTCAAGGATACTGAGACGCGGTTCGAGCATAGCCATCTGAAATATTTCGTTACGTTTCTTCTCGCCACCGGAAAAGCCTTCATTCACCGAACGGTTGGCAAGCTTGTTATCCAATTCTACCACCGCCCGTTTCTCACGCATCAGTTTCAAGAATTCACTGGCCGTCAGGGCAGGAAGTCCCTTATACTTACGTTGTTCATTCACAGCCGCACGCATGAAATTCACCATACTCACTCCCGGAATTTCTACCGGATACTGGAAACTAAGGAAAATGCCTTCATGGCTACGGTCTTCCGGACTCAACTCCAGCAGATTCTTACCATAAAAAGTCACACTCCCCTTCGTCACCTCAAACGCCGGGTTGCCCACCAGCACGGAAGAAAGCGTACTCTTACCCGAACCATTGGGCCCCATGATAGCATGTACTTCTCCTGCATTCACAGTCAGGTTGATGCCTTTCAATATCTCTTTGCCATTAATACTGGCATGTAAGTCTTTTATCTCTAACATGATTATATTTACGATTTTACAATTTACGATTTACGATTGGTAATACTTCTAAGACGATCCGCATTTACAATCCAGTTTCAATTGTAAATCGTAAATCGTCTGACCGTCCAATCATCCCACGCTGCCTTCCAACGATATCGTCAGTAGTTTTTGTGCCTCCACGGCAAACTCCATCGGAAGCTTGTTAAGCACCTCTTTGGCATATCCGTTCACAATAAGCCCGATAGCATCCTCAGTCGGGATACCGCGCTGATTACAATAGAATATCTGGTCCTCACTGATTTTACTGGTTGTAGCTTCATGTTCCACTACAGCCGTCTCATTATGAATATCCATATAAGGGAAAGTATGGGCGCCACATTTATCGCCCAACAGCAGTGAGTCGCATTGACTATAATTACGAGCATTATCCGCTTTCTCGGATACGCGAACCAGACCACGATAGGAGTTCTCACTCTTTCCGGCCGAAATTCCCTTACTTACAATCGTACTGCGGGTATTCTTTCCAAGATGTATCATCTTCGTACCGGTATCTGCCTGTTGATAATTGTTTGTCACTGCCACCGAATAAAACTCGGCTGTAGAGTTATCACCGGAAAGAATGCAGGAAGGGTATTTCCAGGTAATCGCCGAACCGGTCTCTACCTGTGTCCACGAAAGTTTGCTATTTACTCCCTTACAGTTACCACGCTTCGTCACAAAGTTATAAACACCTCCTTTTCCTTCGGCATCACCCGGATACCAGTTCTGAACAGTAGAATATTTCACTTCAGCCCGATCGTGCACCATGATTTCCACAATGGCGGCATGTAACTGATTTTCATCACGCATCGGTGCGGTACATCCTTCCAGATAAGAGACATACGAATCTTCATCGGCCACGATCAAAGTACGTTCAAACTGCCCTGTATTTGCCGCATTGATACGGAAATAAGTCGAAAGTTCCATCGGACAGCGAACGCCTTTCGGTATATAGACAAATGAACCGTCGGAGAATACAGCCGAATTCAAAGCTGCAAAGAAATTATCACGATAACCAACCACCGAGCCAAGATATTTCTTCACCAAGTCGGGATGTTCACGAACCGCCTCACTGAATGAGCAGAAAATAATTCCCTTCTCCATCAATGTCTCCTTAAAAGTAGTCTTTACAGAAACAGAGTCCATCACAGCATCCACCGCCATCCCGCTCAGCGCCATCTGCTCTTCCAACGGGATACCTAATTTATTGAACGTTTTTATCAACTCCGGATCTACCTCATCCATACTTTTCGGCCCTTCTTTCTTCTTTGTCGGGTCGGCATAATAAGATATTGCCTGATAATCTATTTCAGGAATTCGGAGATGCGCCCAAGTAGGCATCTCTAACGTCAGCCAATGGCGATACGCTTTCAAACGGAACTCCAGTAACCATTCCGGCTCCTCCTTTTTGGAAGAAATGAGACGGATAACGTCTTCATTGAGTCCTTTCTCAATGATATCCGTATGTACCTCCGTAGTGAAGCCATATTTATACTTCTCCTGCGTAAGTTCCTTTACATATTTATTGGGTTCTTCTTGTTGCATCATTTAATTGAGTATATATTGTTGTGTCACTTCTTTTGCCACAGGGAAGAATATTCCCGCAAATTTTTCCATAGGATAATATAACACAGATTCCTCCTTCTTTGTTTTACTAATCAATGTGTTATCTGCATCGATAAATTCTATTACGCAAATTACCAGACTGGTAAGCAACAGAAACTTCAATGCTCCCAAACCACTGCCAAGCCAACGGTTCAGCCATCCCAAAGAAACAGCCTCCATCGCTTTTGTCAACAAAGATGCCACTAAAGTAAAAGTTAGTGGCACAGCAATCCAGATGATAACAAAAGCAAGAATCTGCGCAACCGTCATCGAATCGGTTATCGTAGGACAAAGCTTCTCAGCCAATGACGCATACAACGCCTTTGCCGCCAGCAATCCCACGATTAGTCCCAATATGGAAGCAAGCTGCCTAATGAAACCCTTCATAAAGCCAACAACCACACCGGCACCAACAATAACCAAAATCACAATATCGATAGTTGCCATAAATACAGTTGAAAGTTAAAAGTTGAAAGTCTGAATACAGTTGAGAGTTGAGAGTTAAAAACCAACAGTGCTGCTATCACACTGCAAGTAACTTTCAACTTTCAACTCTCAACTTTCAACTAAATAAGGCTTATAGCGTTTGTTTTACCTCTACCTCTTCATAAGTTTCGATCATATCGCCTATCTTCAGGTCGTTTGTACCTACCAGACTAATACCGCACTCGAAATTCGTGCCGACTTCTTTCACATCGTCTTTGAAACGTTTCAATGCGTTGATAGCACCCGAGAAGATAACGATACCGTCGCGAATCAAGCGCGCCTTGTCGCTGCGTTTCACTTTTCCGGTCTTTACCATCGCCCCGGCAACCGTACCGACTTTCGTTATATTGAATACCTCACGAACCTCGATAGTGGCAGTAACCACCTCTTTCACTTCCGGAGCCAACATACCTTCCATAGCCGCTTTCACCTCTTCGATAGCATCGTAAATAACCGAGTATTTGCGAATATCCACACCTTCTTTGTCAGCCATTCTTTCAGCAGAACCGGAAGGACGAACCTGGAATCCGATAATGATAGCATCAGAAGCAGCAGCCAAAGATACATCCGATTCGGAAATCTGTCCCACACCCTTATGGATCACATTCACCTGGATCTGCGGAGTGGAAAGTTTGATCAGTGAGTCACTCAGAGCTTCTACAGAACCATCCACGTCACCTTTCACGATAATATTCAATTCCTGGAAGTTGCCCAACGCAATACGACGGCCCAACTCATCCAATGTAAGAATCTTCTGCGTACGCAAGCCCTGTTCACGTTGCAACTGCTCACGCTTATTGGTAATTTCACGTGCTTCCTGATCGGACTCTACCACGTGGAAAGTATCACCGGCAGCCGGCGCACCATTCAATCCCAAAATCAATGCAGGCTCCGAAGGACCGGCCGACTTAATACGCTGGTTACGTTCATTGAACATGGCTTTCACACGCCCGTAGCTTGTTCCTGCCAACACGATATCCCCCACTTTCAACGTACCGTTGGATACAAGTACCGTAGCCACATAGCCACGCCCTTTATCCAAAGTAGATTCAATGATAGATCCCGTAGCATTACGGTTCGGATTAGCTTTCAGCTCCAGCATTTCGGCTTCAAGCAACACTTTTTCCATCAACTCGCTAACGCCCTGGCCTTTCTTGGCAGAGATATCCTGTGACTGATACTTACCACCCCATTCTTCCACAAGGTAATTCATAGCAGCCAATTCTTCTTTTATCTTATCTGGATTAGCCGTCGGCTTATCCACTTTATTAATGGCAAATACGATAGGAACACCGGCAGCCATTGCATGGTTGATAGCCTCCTTCGTTTGCGGCATCACATTATCGTCAGCCGCAACAATGATGATGGCGATATCCGTCACTTTCGCACCACGGGCACGCATAGCCGTAAATGCCTCATGACCCGGAGTATCCAGGAAAGTAATCTTACGTCCGTCCTCCATTGTCACGTGGTAAGCACCGATATGTTGTGTGATACCACCCGCCTCACCGGCGATAACGTTCGCTTTACGGATATAGTCGAGCAATGAAGTCTTACCATGGTCTACGTGTCCCATCACAGTTACAATCGGCGCACGCGGTTCCAGATCTTCCTCCGCATCTTCTTCTTCGACAATAGCCTGTGCCACTTCCGCACTTACATATTCCGTCTTAAAGCCGAACTCTTCTGCCACCAGATTAATCGTTTCCGCATCCAGACGCTGGTTGATAGAAACCATTATACCGATACTCATACAAGTAGCGATAACCTGATTAACAGATACATCCATCATACTCGCCAACTCATTGGCTGTTACGAACTCCGTCAGCTTCAACACTTTGCTTTCTTCCATCTCCTGGTTTTCCAATTCCTGCATACGGTTGGAAACCATCTCCCGTTTTTCCTTACGGTATTTGGAAGCCTTGTTTTTGCCTTTCGTTGTCAGACGAGCTAATGTTTCTTTTACCTGCTTAGCTACATCTTCTTCGCTCACTTCCTGTTTTACAACCGGCTTTTTGAAGCGATCTTTATTATTGTTACGGTTACGGTTTTGCCCTCCGCCTTGTCCGCCATGTCCGGCAGGTTTCTGACTGTTAGGAGTAGGATGTGTAAAGTTGGAAGCCACATTGTTGACATCCACCTTCTCCTTATTAATGCGGATGCGCTTTTTCTTTCCATTTGCATCGGCATTTTCTTTAGGAGCACTTTTAGCAACCTTACTGTCGTCTTTACGGATCTCCTTGATAATAGCATCTTTCATCTGCTTTCTCTGATCCTGACGCTGTTTTTCCTTTTCTTCGCGTTCTTTCCGTTTCTCCTCTTTCGATTTTTTCTTCGGACGGGTCGACTGGTTCAAAGCAGCCAAGTCAATCTGGCCGATCACATTAATCTTGGATACAAATTCCGGCTGACGAATCTTGAAAACATCCTCCTCTTGCTTCTCGGTTGCAACCGTCTCCGGAGTTTCCACTTTAGGCTCTGCCTTTTCTTCTTTTGTCACTCCCGGCATCACCTCCACCTTCGGTTCTTCCTTTTTCACTTCTTCCACTACTTTTTCTTCTACTACCGCCGGCTTCGGTTGTTCTATCACTACAGGCTCCACCTTTTCTTTCACAGGTTCCGTCTGTACGACCGGTGCTACGATTTCTTCTTTCTTCACCTCGGCGACAACAGGTTTCGTTGCCTCCTCTTTTTTCTTCTCTTCAGTTACCACCGGAGCGGGCTGTTGAGTTTGAGGTTGCGACTGTTGTTTAGATTCGCTTACCGGTTCTTTTTCTACTTTCCGGTTGAATTTATTCAAATCAATTTTTCCGACAGGTTTAAACTTCGGACGTGCATCTTCGGGAACGACTGTCTTGATAACATCATCCGCCTTAGACTTCTCCGGCTGCTTTTCGTAACCATCGATAGACACCGATGCCTTATTACGATCCTTGTTCTGACGTTCCTGGATAAAACGTTCTGATTCAAGCCGAAGATTCTTATCCGTGCTAAACTCTTTCACGAGTATAGCATACTGTTCCTCGGTAATTTTTGTATTCGGGTTTGCCTCAACGGTATACCCTTTCTTTTGCAGGAACTCAACTACCGTTGCGATTCCTACATTCAAATCTCTTGTTACTTTGTTTAACCTTATCGTCATACTTTAAATTAAAAGAATAATGGAGCGAAGATATTTACGATTTCACGATTGACGATCAGACATTTAATTTCCTTTCATCTACAACCCACAATATAGAGAGCAGCTCCAATCGCAAATCGTAAACAGTCTAATCGTAAATGAAATTATTCATTGTCTTCAAACTCCGATTTCAAAATACGTAATACCTCGTCCACAGTTTCCTCTTCCAGGTCCGTCTTTTCGATCAACATCTCACGAGGTGCATTCAATACTGCCTTAGCCGTATCGATTCCGATAGCTTTGATAGCATCGATTACCCATCCGTCGATTTCATCTTTGAACTCTTCCAGATAGATATCTTCATCCTGCGCACTCTCATCCAGTTCACGGAACACGTCGATAGTGTACTCGGTCAACATACTGGCAAGTTTGATATTCAAACCGCCTTTACCAATAGCCAGCGAAACCTCTTCCGGGCGAAGGAAAACCTCAGCCTTGCGTTCTTCTTCATTCAATCGTATAGAAGAAATCTTTGCCGGGCTCAAGGCACGCTGAATAAACAAGGAGATATTCGATGTATAGTTAATCACATCGATGTTCTCATTGCGAAGTTCACGAACGATGCCATGAATACGACTTCCTTTTACACCTACACAGGCTCCTACCGGGTCGATTCTGTCATCATAAGACTCTACCGCAATTTTGGCACGTTCGCCGGGGATGCGGGCAATCTTTTTAATGGTGATCAGGCCATCGTTAATTTCCGGTACTTCCATTTCGAACAGACGCTGCAGGAAAACAGGAGATGTACGCGAAAGGATAATCTTCGGATTATTGTTTTTGTTATCCACACGGGCCACCACTGCACGTGCCGTTTCTCCTTTACGATAAAAATCCGCCGGAATCTGTTCTGTCTTTGGCAGCAACAGTTCGTTTCCTTCGTCATCCAGCAGCAGCATCTCTTTTTTCCAAATCTGATATACTTCTGCATTAATGATCGTACCTACTTTATCAATATATTTATTATAAATACTGTCTTTCTCAAGCTCAAGAATCTTAGAAGCTAACGTCTGGCGGAGATTCAGAATAGCACGACGGCCGAACTTTGCAAAAATCACTTCATCAGTAACCTCTTCACCGACTTCATATGAAGCATCTATCTTCTGTGCTTCCGTCAAGGAAATCTGCATATTCGGGTTTGTTAAATCTTCGTCTGCCACTACCTCCCGGTTACGCCATATTTCAAAGTCCCCCTTGTCCGGGTTCACGATTACGTCGTAATTTTCATCAGTGCCAAACATTTTCGCGATAACACTACGGAACGACTCTTCGAGCACGCTTACCATCGTTGTTCTATCGATATTTTTCAGTTCCTTAAATTCCGAAAATGTATCAATCAAGCTGATTGTTTCTTCTTTCTTGGCCATAATTATTTAAAACTAATTAAGTATTTAGTGTATTTTATCTCATCATAACGGAAGGTTTCGTCTTCTTCCATCAATTTAGGACGTTTTGCTCCTTCTACTTTCACTTTCTTTTGTACAGCCACCACAAACTTTTCCTCATCGGCATCTTTCAACACACCGGTCAGCTTGCGGCCATCTTTCGTCAAAACCTCCACATCGCTACCGACATGGTTGTAATACTGTTGCAACACTTTAAAAGGCTGCCCGATTCCAGCCGAACCTACTTCCAGTTCATAATCTTCCTCTTCACGGTTCAGCTTCGATTCGATAAAGCGGCTCAGCTCCACGCAATCTTCAATCCAAACACCTTCTGCATGGTCTATCTCGACCACAATCTTGTCGTCCGGGCTTACGGTCACTTCCACCAGAAAGTAGTCTTTTCCCTCCAGCCACTCTTCAACAATCTGACTAACAGTTTTCTTTTCTATCATTGATTAGCTATATAAGAACAAAAAAAGGAGCTTAATCGCCCCTCCACCTTTCATCCATTTCGGGTGCAAAGATATAAATAATCTGTTCGACTACAAAATATTAGAGAAAAAAAGTTTATTATGACATTGTCCATAAAGAGTATGACGAAATTTTGCGTAATCAACGAAGAAAGTACTATTCGCATCAATTTTGACTATTTCGGTACATTATCCACATCGTTTTTACCCCCTTCACTCTCTTCACCTTTTTCGCTTAACCGCTTTATTCATCGGTAATACAGGGGGAAGGTGCAATCTGGTTTTCCAAGCATAATGCGCACCGTCCATATGCATGATGCCTACGAGTAGTATCCACGGTGCTTACAAGCCGTAAACACAGTACTTGGAAGACATTTGCATAGAGACTGGAGAACGAGAGTAGCCCTTCACCCTGTATTACCGATGAATAAAGCGGTTAAGCGAAAAAGGTGAAGGCAGTGAAGGCAGTAAAAATATCATAGGGCAGGTATTCTGAAGAATAAAAAACACCTGCCGAAAAACAATATTGTACTTTTTCTTAAAACCTACCACTTCTTCTCCCGGCCTCTCCCCCAGTTAACGTACATGTAATCCTTTTACCCAACCCATGCAAAACAAATGACAGAAAGGACAGTGTAAACATCAAAACAGACACGACACCCCACATACAATTCGGCTACTTTTGTAAAATCAATTGAACAAATTTCATTCAATCACAGCAAGCAAGTTAGTGAAACCCAATTTACTATCACACTAACCTGCATGCACTTTTTAATATTATATGAAAACATGCATCTATTTAATATTTTCTTTATATGCCATATGCATTCAGGCTCAAGATATCTACAATAATTTAAACCAAAAATTTATTCAATATTTAATCAAGACACTACCTGAAAATATTTATCTGCAAACCGATAAGCCCTACTATGTAGTAGAAGACACCATCTGGATGAAAACCTATGCAGTCAATGCACAATTACTTCACCCCTCACCCAGCAACTTTGTTTATGTAGAACTCATAAATCAGCAAAATGAAGTACTAAACAGAATAAAGCTAAAAAAAGATTCTGCCGGATTTCAAGGATATATCAAATTAAACGAGCACATCCTCGCCGGAGAGTATGCACTCCGTGCCTATACAAATTGGATGAGAAACGAAGTGCCGGAATACTTCTTCCAAAAAAATATTACTATTGAACGAGTGAAGCAAACACCCCAGCTACTCACTATAAAATATATTCCTATCGAAAAAGACAGATTACAAGCCGTTGCCAAATATACATATAGCGACGGTTCAGCTATCAAAGGACGAAGAATAGATTTTACATACACCAAAGACGGACGTAAATATAGAAAAAACTATTCTGTCACTAATAATGAGGGAGAAATACGATTCAACATTCGGTTGAATGAAGAAAAACCTGATAAGCAGAAGCTGACAGCAACCATTTTCGATCAGAAATGGATCATCTCGCACGAACAGAATTTCGTTATTCCTAACCTCAAAAAAGATTTTGATGTACAGTTCTTCCCGGAAAGCGGCACATTATTAACAGAGACATGGCAATTTGTAGCTTTCAAAGCGATCGGTCCAGACGGACTATGTGAACACATCTCGGGAAAAGTGATCAGCGAAGGAGGAAATGAAATAGCCCAAATACACACCCAGCATGACGGTATGGGAAAGTTTGCACTGTGGCCTCACAAAGATAGTATATATTATGCTGTGGTAACTAACCGGGAGGGTGTTGAGAAAAAGCTCAAACTTCCCGAAGCACGAATTGAGGGAATGACACTCCGGCTTAACATTAAAGAGGAAAATTGCCTCTACTCTATTGAGAATCATACGGCATACTCAACGGATAGTTTATTTCTAATTGCCCATACACGTGGAATGATTTCCGTAACCAGACAACTGACCGAAGAGAAAAGAAGCGGAAAGTTTTCTTTAAGCCAATGCCCTGAAGGTATCTTGAATGTTGCCGTCGTCGACCGGATAGGAAACGTATTCTGCGAACGAATGTTATATGTCAAGAAAGCACATAGCCCGGCTGTACAAATTAAAACCAATTCACAGGAATACGGAAAACGAGAGAGAGTGGAAATGCTACTAAATACCGGACAGAAAGGAGAATTTTCCCTGTCTGTTACTGATGCGAAAGTTGTGAAATGGGATTCTCTGAATAACCATATCATCAGCCAATTATTACTGAAATCAGAAATCAAAGGACACATCGAAAAACCCGGATATTATTTCACAAGTGATAACAAGGTAGTCAACGAGCATTTAGATCTCCTAATGCTTACGCAAGGATGGAGACGCTATAATTTACCGAACATCTTACAACAACAAGTACCGGAAATGAAAATACCTTTAGAGCGGGGACAGGCTTTGAGTGGAAGAGTAAAACCTTTTCTCCGAAAGAAAATTAAGGGGGCAGAAGTAGTAGGATTCACTGATAAGTTGAAAGCCATACATGCAAAAGTAGATACCTCCGGAAATTATGTTTTCGAAGGAATTGAATTTCCGGATAGTACGGCATTCACAATCAATGCAGTTAATAAGAAAGGAAAAGCAAAAGGAATCATGATTTATCCGTCACCGGAGATATTTCCCGACACAAGAAACCTATTTATCCCAAATTCACACCACTTTGAGGAAGTGGAGGCACACCTTAGGCTATACAAAGAAACATATATACAAAACGATATAAGTAAAGAGATTGTATTAGATGACATCGTTGTGACACAAAAATATATCAGTCAGACCGGTAAGTTGGCAGGTGAATTTGCCGCTTATGCGGATTATGTTGTAACAGACAAAACGATCGAGGAAGAATATAAGAATAAATCCGTGGCAGACATAATACATACTGCCATCATGCAACGTTTCCCTGGCATCACTATGGTAGAGGAAGACCATTTTTGGTATAGAGGAAAGCCACTACGATTTGCTGTTGACATGAAACTGATTCAATACGATGAATTACGATTCTATATGGCTGAAGAGATTGCATCAATCTCCTTCTTTAAAGAAGCCTCTGAGGTGCCTCTATATGTACCCATGCATGACGAATTCATAACGGCTCAAATGAACAAATATAGAGGAGTGATCCTTATCGAATTAAAAAAAGGGGGTACAGCTCACTACTTCCGCCCCTCACTCGGTCTGGCTACTCTCTATCCGTTAGGCTACCAAAAGCCGGCAGAGTTTTATTCACCCAAATACGATGTGCCCGATTCGTTACAAGCCGATAAAACTGATTTCAGAACCACCGTTTATTGGAATCCCAAGATACAAACCGATTCTACCGGACATGCCAAAGTATCTTTCTACACCACGGATATGAAACATGATATGGAATACATATTGGAAGGTATTACCGAGAACGGAATACCTTGCCGGGCGACAGGACGGATAAAAGTGAAGAAAGAATAGGGTAAATACCTAAAAAGAGTAGGGAAGTCCCTTTCCTTCGGGGATTTTCCTTTCTTACTTTTGAAAAATCAAAATCTTATTATGTATGAAACACATCATTTCTATTTTATTCATTTGTTTGTCAAATATGACTTCTCAAGCACAAAATAGTCCAAGTGATCTCAACCGGAAATTTGTCAATTATCTGACTTCCTCCCTCTCTGAAAGCATTTATTTACAAACTGATAAGCCCTATTATACGACAGAAGATACAATCTGGTTAAAAGCTTACGTAGTTAATGCACAAATTTACCAACCATCGCCCAGTAATTTTGTATATATAGAATTGATCAATCAACTCGACAGCGTGGAAAGGAGGATAAAAATCCGAAAAGAAAACAATGCTTTTTCCGGATATTTAGCCCTTGATAAAAAGCTTATTCCCGGAGAATATGCCTTACGCGCATATACCAATTGGATGCGAAATGATTCACCAGATTACTTTTTCCAAAAGAATATCTCAATCAGTAAAGTCATACAAAACCCTAAAATACTGACCGCCAAATTCTATCCGGCAAAGGAGAATAAACAACAAGCCCTTATTCAATATACTTATAGTGACGGTTCCCCGATTAAAAATTGCCGGATCGATTTTGCTTATAACAGGAATGGTAAGAAATATCGGAAAAGATATGCCTTAACCGATTCTAAAGGAGAAATCGAATTACAAATACAGCAGCAAGATCGTCCCACAGAAAAACAACAATTATCAGCTACTGTCTTTGATAATAAAGGAGGAATCATCTATGAACAAAAGTTTGCCATACCCGAAAGAGGAGAAGATTTTGACGTCCAATTTTTTCCCGAAAGCGGAATATTATTGGCAGGTACTCCTCAAACAGTCGCATTCAAAGCCATAGGAGCAGACGGGTTGAGTACCTCTGTATCCGGAAAAGTGTTCAGTGCGGGAGGAACATTCATGGCTGACATAACGACCCTGCACAATGGCATGGGAAAGTTTCCGCTATTAACACAAAAGGATAGTATCTATTTAGCAATTATCACCGACAATAAAGGGATTGAAAAGCAATTCCGACTCCCCAAAGTACAAGAGAAAGGAATAACGTTACAACTCCGCCAACAGGGAGAGACTTGTATTTACATGCTCGAAAACAATACGAACTTCCCAACGGACAGCTTACTGATAATTGCCCATACTCGGGGGATACCTTCAATAGTCAAGCCACTAACTACAAACAACAAAACCGGTAAGTTCTCTCTAAGCCAAGTACCCGAAGGTATTATTAACGTAGCAATCACCAACCAAACGGGCCGGGTATTCTGCGAACGAATGATGTACATAAAAAAGGAAACTCATATTACCTCCCGGATACAAACCGACCAAGCTGCATATGGGCAAAGAGAAAAAGTAGAAATGCAAATAAGTCTACCCGGCAATGGAGACTTCGCCCTTTCTGTCACTGATGCCCAACTTATAAAATGGGATTCATTGGAAAACAATATTAGTACTCAGCTTTTAATGAAGTCAGAATTAAGAGGGCATATAGAAAGTCCTAACTACTACTTCACTGCAAACACAACACAGATAAACGAACATCTGGACCTATTGATGCTAACCCAAGGATGGAAAAAATACGATTTGTCATCTATCTTACAGGAACATGTACCTCAACCCCAACATCCGATGGAGATAGGACAATCACTTACCGGAAAGGTTAAGCCGCTCTTCTGGAAAAGCATGAACGGAATAGAGGTTGTCGGCTTCAGTAATCACTGGAAAGCCGTACACGCACAAGTAGACAGCACAGGGAACTACTCTTTCAACGGAATTGAGTTTCCGGATAGTACCGCATTCACCATTAATGCCATTAATAAAAGAGGAAAAGCGAAAGGGGTAATGATTTACCCGGACGCAGAGGTATTTCCGGATTCCAAAACATTCATCCCCGCCCCCAAAGGAGTCATACAAGAAAGAACTCAAAGTGCAATGGACGAATACCATCAAATTTATCGGCAGAATAATATCTGGAAAGAGATTATGTTGGATGAGATAAACGTTACAGCCAAATATATCAGCAAGACAGGAAAATTAGCAGGGGAGTTTGCCGGATATGCCGATTATGTAATAACCGACAGGATGATAGAAGCAGAATACAAAAATAAGAGTGTGTGGGATATTGTCTATGAAAACATTATACTCAAAACACCGGGAATCGGAAAATTAACAGAAGACCAATATATATACCGAGGAAAAGAGCTGCATTTTGTTGTAGATATGAACCTGATAGAATCTACTGACTTGCAATACTATATGGCAAGTGAGATCGCATCTATCTCTTTTTTCCGGGATGCTCAAAGCGTACCGGTTTATGTCCCGAATGCACCTTTCCTGAAAGGAGCCGAATGGCAGGTAGGCCCCAAACTGAAAGAGAGTAACACGATCACCGGAGGAGTAAGCTTTAAGGAAAAAATAGAAGAAGGGTGGAAAAACGATGCAAACGAGAATACCGGATGGAAGAATACAGACTTTCAGAAGCATACCGCCGAAATGGACAAATACAAAGGTGTCATTCTCATCGAATTGAAGAATGGAGGCTCCGCCCATTATTATCGCCCATCGCTGGGATTGGCTACCCTTTATCCGTTAGGTTATCAAAAGCCGGCAGAGTTTTATTCACCCCAATACGAGGTACCCGATTCGCTACAAACCGACAAGACCGATTTTAGGACAACTATTTATTGGAATCCCCAAATACAAACCGATTCTACCGGACGTGCCAAAGTATCTTTCTATACCACAGATATGAATCACGATATGGAATACGTACTGGAAGGGATTACTGAAAATGGAGTACCCTGCAGAGTTACAGGACGGATAAAGACTAAATAAGACTTACATCCAAGCAGAGTGATACTACTTAATTCAAGGTTTCAAAAAATAGAATATCCGTATCAAACGTTTTTTTCAAACCGAATTATTGTCGGAATAATACATATTTGCTATAAAATGAGTGCTTCGTTACTATAGAATCAGGATTTTCTGCGCTAAATTTGCCATATCATCCTTATCAATATTGTTATCTTAAATTTTATGCACTCATGTACATACGAATGAAATTTATTATTGTTGTTGTTTTATGTTTATTCCCTTTTTTACAATCTTCCGCCCAATTGCGCCAAAAACTTCTATTAGATCAAGAATGGGAGTTCCGTTCAGACAAAGACGGAAATAATTTAACTTGGGAAAAAGTAACAGTCCCGCATACCTGGAATGCAGCAGATGGCCTGACTCCCGACTACTATCGGGGAACGGGCGAATACTGCTATCATCTGAACATATTGCCGGAGATGTTAAAACAACGTGCTTTCCTACGTTTTGAAGCAGTCAGCCAAGTAGCTGATGTCTTTGTGAACGGCATCCCGGTGGGGAACCATAAAGGTTCATTTAATGCTTTCTGTTTTGAGATAACTTCTTCATTAAAAAAGGGAGACAACCTTATAGAAGTAAAGGTTTCCAATCGTTTAGACAACGATATCGCTCCCCTATCCGGCGATTTTACTGTTTTTGGCGGTATCTACCGACCGGTATCTCTACTTTTACTGCCCAAGACTTGTGTCACTCCATTAGATTACGCTTCTTCGGGAGTTTATATACATCAAAACAAAGTAGATTCCAAACAGGCAGAATTATCTGTCGTAACCAAAGTGAATAGCAACAAGGCAGAAAAAGATTTATCTGTAAAAACCAGTGTGTTTAATGCGAAAGGACAACTTGTAGGCAACTGTATCACCCAGAAAGCATCCGGAAAAGACGAGACCGTTGAATTTGTCAACAAGCTGAACATAAAACAACCTGTTTTGTGGAACGGAAAAAAATCCCCTCATCTGTATCGTGTTTTCATAGAAGTAATGAAAGGAAATACCGTAGTAGACACTTTATCTCAGTATGCCGGGTTAAGATACTACTCCGTCGATGCTCAAAAAGGTTTCTTCCTAAACGGCAATCCCTATAAAATAAAAGGCGTAAACAGACATCAAGACCGGGCCGGAAAAGGATGGGCAATAACAGACAAGGAGCATAATGAAGACATGGAATTGATCAAAGAGATAGGAGCCAACGGAATAAGACTGGCCCACTATCCACATTCTGACTTTTTCTATTCGCTATGCGACCGGGAAGGTATGCTGGTATGGGCAGAGATTCCTCTTATAGGCAAAGCATCTCCTACCCCTGCCTTCACCGAAAATATAAAACTGCAATTAACCGAGTTAATCCGGCAGAACTTTAATCATCCTTCTATCTTTTGCTGGAGCTTGTTCAATGAACTGTGCGAAGGAGATGTAAAAAAACTGATACAGGAATTGAATGAAGTAGCCCATAAAGAAGATCCGGGACGTCTGACAGTTGCTGCCGCCAACGTAGAAAACCGACCGGAAAATGTAATTACAGATATCATGGCGTACAATACTTACCCGGGATGGTATTGGGCACAACCTTCCACTATGAAATCGTCCGTAGCACACTGGAACCGTCTGGTGGGAAGCAAAGGTATCTGTGTCAGTGAATATGGTGCAGGAGCCAATATCTGGCATCACCAACAAGACGTTCAATCAGCCCCCAAAACAGATGGAATCTTTCATCCGGAAGAGTGGCAGGCCATTGTTCACGAGCAGAATTACCGGGGAATAAGTAGCAGCGATTTCGTGTGGGGATCTTTTGTATGGAATATGTTCGACTTTGCAAGTGCCTCCAGAAACGAAGGAGATATACTGGGACTAAATGATAAAGGGCTGGTTACTTATGACAGAAAAGTCAAAAAAGATGCTTTCTACTTTTATCAATCGGCATGGTCCGAGTCACCGGTTCTACATATCACCAGCAAAAGAGATATTGCCAGAAGAGAACCCGCCACCGATATCAAAATTTATTCTAACTGTGATCACATTCACCTAAAAGTGAACGGACAAGACTGTGGACATCCTGACAGAGAGGATAATATCCTTATCTGGAAAAACGTATCACTCAAAAAAGGAGAAAACCGGATCGAAGCATCCGGAAAGAAAGGTACTGTCGAGCTGACAGACCAGTGTAAATGGGTTCTTTTAGATAAGAAAAAGTAAACATAACCCACTATCTTATAAATGTATAACACCCCAAATAAGCACCATGAAGAAAATACTTTTTTTGTTTCTATGTTTCTATACAAGTCTCACCTATTCTCAAACTAAAAAAGAGGTTGTGGACTATGTAAATCCTTTCATCGGCACTGCTCTCAAAGGTGAAGGAGGCACGGTACCCTACGTCGGTACACCTTTTGCCATGACCAGCTTTCTCCCGCAGACCAGAGAGAACAAAATGGGAGGTATGGCATACGTCTATGATGATAAACACATTATGGGATTTTTAGGTTCCCATCAACCCACCATCTGGATGGGAGATTACGGTTATGTATCGGTTATGCCCCAAGTAGGAGAAACGGTGAAAGTTCTTCCGGAAGACAGAAAGATGAGTTTCAATCACAAAGATGAAAAAGCCTCTCCCCATTATTATTCCGTCACTCTAACCGATAAACAGAAGAACCGCATTTTTACAGAATTGACAGCATCCAGCCGGTGCGCAATGCTCAACTTCCGTTTCCCCAAGAATCAGAAACCCCGGTTAATCATCCAAGGCATTAATCTGAACCCTGCCCTGAACGATTGGTGCAATCATCTGAACCATCGCCTGAACACCATAAAAGGCTGGGTGAAAATAGATACGGAGAATAACGAGATTATCGGTTACAATCCGGACAGGCAATCGGCACAAATAGGACCGGACCTCCCCAATTTTAAAGGATACTTCATCATCCGCTTCAACCGGGATATAAAAGATTTCGGTTGCTGGAACGATTCCACCCTTTATCCGGGAGAAAAGGAGTTATACGGCACCCGGATGGGAGCCTATATAGACTTCGACAAAAGCTCCCCGCAAATACAAGTGCAGATCGCAACCTCTTTCATAAGCATCGAACAGGCACGTATGAATCTGGAACATGAGGTTCCCGAATGGGACTTCAAACAGTTATGCAATAATACCAAAAAGGCATGGAACGACAAGCTATCCAAATTCCACATCAAAGGAAACAATAAAGATGATGCACCGATATTTTACACAGCACTTTATCATTGTTATCTGTTTCCCCGTGAGTTCTCAGAATACGGAAAATATTACAGCGCCTTTGATGATAAAATCCACGATGGATTCTCGTACAATGACTATTCCCTTTGGGATACATTCCGTGCATTCCATCCCTTAATGACCCTTATAGAGCCCGAGTTGACCGGCGACTGGATTACTGCATTGCTACAAATGTATAAGGAGGGTGGCTGGCTGCCTATGTGGCCCAATCCCAGTTATACCAATATTATGATAGGTACTCATGCAGATGCCGTGATAGCCGATGCCTACATGAAAGGGATTCGCAACTACGATATCGGTCTGGCCTATGAAGCCCTACGCAAAAACGCAATGGTCCCTCCCGATTGCGACACACAAAGAAGATACGGAGACCGTGACTATTGGACCTCTTTTGAAGGACGTGCAGGAGCCAGCTATTACCACTCCCTCGGATATGTAGCCGATGACAAGACAGCAGAGTCCGTTTCCAGAACTTTAGAATATGCATACGATGACTGGTGCGTGGCACAAATGGCAAAAGACTTAGGAAAAACCGAAGACTACAACCGCCTGATGCAGTTCAGCCAGAATTACAGAAATCAATACAATGCCGAAAAAGGATTCTTCCTGCCGCGTAATTACGACGGAAGCTGGATAGATTTGGACGATCACTCACGTCACGGATTAACAGAGGGTTCCAAGTGGACCTATCTATTCTGTGTTCTTCAAGATATCCCCGGCATGATCGACATGATGGGAGGAGAAAAGGCATTCTCCGCCAAACTGGACCGTAACTTCGAAGAAGACCATTACCGGCACGACAACGAACCGGGACATCATTACATCTACCTGTACAACTACTGCAACGAACCGTGGAAAACACAGGAACTGGCTCGTAAACACGTGAGAATAAACTATAAGAATTCTCCCGACGGCGTAAATGGTAATGACGATTGCGGTCAAATGTCCGCCTGGTATCTTTTCTCGGCAATGGGATTCTATCCGGTAACTCCCGGAAGTAATGAATTTGCCATAGGAGCTCCCCAATTGCCGGAAATCAAAATCCAATTAAAAGATCACGAATTAACGATAAAAGCAGAAAACCTTTCAGAAGAAAACCAATATGTACAATCCGTATTTCTGGATGGGAAAAAACTTCTAAAGCCTTTTATCAACTATTTCGACTTGATCGGCGCTAAAGAACTACGCTTCATTATGGGAAACAAACAAACCGTCTACAAATAAACCAAATTACAACACGACTTTACTATTATTTTATCAAAGTATAAGAGGGTACTTCGCAAACAAAGAAGTACCCTCTTATCTATTTGTGAAAAAACTGATATATTGTCCAATACTGATAATCAGAGAATTTTACAACTAACTTGACGATTCATCTTGAACTTCTCTTACCAGAACACCTGCTCTCCATCTACATACGTAAAAATTCGTTCTTCTTTTCCTCTCGTTAGGTTTCTTAAAAAATACAGTCCGCCAGAAGGCACTTCGGTATATTCCAACTTTATAGTAGTAGCAATTTGTTTTCCTAAAGAGGCCCAATGATGGTCTGTCCAATAGAACAATTCATATTCATCTCCAATACCGATTGTATTACCGTCGCCTCTCGGTGTATAAATAATTTTTTCTATATCCACCGGATGTCCAAAATCCATACCTACCCAACCACCGGCAGGAAGTGCCGAATCGAAAAAAGTAAGTAAATCTCCATCGAAAGCCGCCTCCTTATACGTATTCGGATCATTATTCCACGAGCGTGGAAGACCTATCACCTTACCTTGATTCCTCAGATGAGAGTCCCGTTCTACAAAGGTTATTTCAGCAACATTACAATGCGACCATTCCGGCTGAAACAATCGCCAATACCTATATTTATTACCTAAGGGGGGGATATTGATCTCTTCTCCTCTCGTACCCCATTTATCTATTCTATATATAGATACAGAATCTTCAAAAGTAGGTTTATTTGCCGCTTGAAATTTAGCTCCCAGTATTCGATATGCTATATCCTGAACATGTTTAAACAATGGATACTTTCTGTAAAGAGTCATTGATTGCAATACCTTTTTATTGGAGATAATTGTTGTTACTTTGCCTTTAGAAGTTAGAATAAAAGGATTCCCCACTGGTTGTATTCCATACTCCGTATAACTAACCGGAAGATATAAAACATTCTTTCCCAATTTCTTGAATTGTGCAATATGGTTCTTGACTTTCGCAAATGCGATAGGAATCCAAGAAGGATTGTTAAAAACGGCCAAATAAACATATTTACTGTGTTCGCTGTCTATTTTGATATCCACATCACAAGTTGCCATATATTCAGCTGTCACATCCTTTATGAAAGAAGTTCGAAAAGTTTCAGGGACATATCTTTCACTTCCCAGCAAATCCTGCATTTCTGCATTCCTTGCATAGGTTCTCCTATAAACTTTTGCCATTTTCTCACCTAATTTGTGCGGTTCTCCCGGATTACTCTCCGCTCCGCTAAATGGGATATTCTTTCCATTATTAGCTAATAAAACATTCCAAGAATGCCCCAAGTCAAGAAAAGGCCACTGAGGAGTAAAATCCATCATAACAGGAATACCGTTACTCCGCATAACCGAAGTTGCCATTTCAACATAATCTTCACAAACACCAAAAGGCAGTTTCGTTTTCGTCCTTAAACGATGAATCGGATACATATTATAATCAAGCAGATAAGGATGGACATCTTCCCTCAATTGATTATTCACACGATGAGTGGCCCAAACAGCCGACCCTCTATATGCCTCGCAGTACTGTAACTCATCAAGGCCCTTACTATACTTAATCCCCGCAGAATCTCTCCAACTATCAAAAGGCTGTAATTCCACTGCCTTATAAGGAAGCAGATATTCGCAGAAATCCTGAAAAGAGACATGAGTGGCCCATTCTCCCTCTTTCCATTGACTAAAAGCTTTTTCAATGTTTGCAATCAGAAAATCAGATCTGATAATCTCCACATCCGGAATGGTATAATAGTTCATAGCAAAATGCTGGGATACCTTCTCCAAAGTATCCCGTATCTCCTCCCTTGAACATTGCACATACTTTAATACAGAATCTACAGCATCATAATATTTCTCAATGCTATCCACCTCTCTATAAGAGTAATGTCCGGGCATATTCTTTATTAAAAACTTCGCAGCTTCCAGTTTCAATGAATCCTTTTCATAAAAGGCCAATGCCTTCTCCAGTTCTCCCCGATTTTCTTTTGCCAAAATTAATGCTTCTTCTAATTGAGAATCATATCTTTGACAACTCGAAAAACAAGATAAAAAACAAGAAAAACATAAGATAATACATTGTTTCATAAATGTGCCTTTCATTAAATTCAATACAATAGAATTTACTTTTCAGATTGACTCCGAGTTCCAGCATTAGGAAGCAATCTAAACACTAAATACCCAACAACTATAGCAACCAGAATACCTACAAAAATACGAAACGAACCTAATGTTTCTGCAAAATAACGAATTCTTATATATAAATCAATAATTGAACTACCAATAAGTATCGTAACAAATAACTGCCAAGGTTTTACCTTTCCACACAATCTGCCTATTACAACAGTTGTAAATGCTTGAAAAATCACACAAGTGATGATTGCAGCACTTTCAGTTTGTATCATCAACAAAGGACTAGTAACTATAAATAGCAATACAGATGCAATAAAAACGCCAATAAGAATCTTCACACTATTCCCATGCATAACTCATATAATTAGAAATCAAACAGTTCAAATTCACAACTAAACACCTATACCTAACCAAGCACATATCAAAACACATGTCTTATTTGCAAAAATCGTGACACATAATAACAAACAAGGAACAAAGTAAAAGAACAAGTATAGACAAAAATGTTAACCTTAAGAATTTCCTTTCTCGTACAAAAGCAAAAGCATTCTTAATATAAACCAAGACTACCACCATAATACATACAAAAACAACACTCCAGACCGACAGTTCCATTTTATCACTAAAAAAAATTACCTTAACATATCCACTAAACAAACTATCATCATTAAAATAGCAACAATGATAGGAAAATAATCTACGGACTGTTCTTTCTTATTTCTTTTTACTATAAGCACTTTTCTTATTTCAATAAAAAACAGAGTTCCCCATGTCGAAAAATGCATAACATTATTCAATAGATACCCTTCTCCCCCTATAGGATATACTCTATCTATTAATGAAAATAGTATAGATAAAAAACAGACAATTATATATATAGTATAATCATTTCTCATACATCAATGATGCTGACGTTGGCAATTTTCAAAATCACGCTTAGCAGCCTGCAAATCATCATCCAATTTATCTAAAGCTACAAGAACACATGCACAAGCACCCGGTCCAGAAACAATCAAACACGAACATGCCAATACTGCTGCACTGCATTTCGCTTCAGCATAGTTACGAGCAGAATTATATTGTTCATAACATGTGGCATACAATACCTCTGATCGAGTCTTTACTTTTACAATATTAGAAGCTTCAAAGTAATCATTAAAAAGTTGTATCTTTTCCATCTGATTTAATCGTTCATATTGCGTATTAGCCAATAAACTATTCATCTTCGCTCCTAATCTCTGTAAATCGTTAAGCATATCAGCTTTATTTATAATATCCAACAAATAATCATCATCATTCACATTAGACATTAATTCATTATAATCACTTTCACTTAACATTTCCTTATACATAAGAAATTTAGCCATAACTGATTCATTCTCTTTAATAAAAGCTAAAAACTCATTTGAATTTTCAACAGATATCATAAGCGGATTTTTATTCACAACAACATCCTCCATTGAACTATTTATAATGTCACATTCATCAGAAGAACAACTGTAAATCACCCCAAAAATAGCTGCAGAAAAGATCATAGCACTACAAAGAGAGGCCATTGCTTTAAATTTTAATTTCATATTATTACTTTTTTAATTATATAAATAATCCTAACCAGCCAAACATTTCAAATTTGGTATATTCCTATATTTTTTCACAAAAACAAATCAAGTAACATTGGTCTTTATCCTCCTACCCAAAACAATTTTATATTTCATCATTAAGTGTACACAATATAAGTTGCATACTTTTTTAGTTACAAACATAGAGGAACTACCAATAATTCACAACAAACAATTATAGACAAACACCATAGACACACATTTGTCTATGAAATCTTAGACAAGTATTCAGTATTTTTCATTTCTAAGCATTCCCGTTATAGCCTCATTAATAGACTTCACTTCCTTTAATCCCATTTTCTTGGCAATACGATAACGGTGAGTAGCCAAAGAGGCCAATTGGATATGATAATAGGATGCAATCTGTTTATTACTCACTTCTAAACAAATCAGTATTATTAAATGAATATCTTCATTAGACAACGGATAATTATTACGTAACTTCTGAATAAAGCCATCGTATGCATTATCAAAATATGCCTCCAAACAGTGCCAATCTTTATCATCTGAAGGCATATTGAGTAATACTTGCTTCTTCTCAAGAGAAGTTGAGATCGTATTTACTTTTTGTGGACAACTCTGTTCTATACAAAAATTCTTTCCAACCCTTTTGCTACTTTTCTTTTGTTTTTTAGGATAAATAAGATAACCAACAAACAAGATAAGTAATATTACTATCCAATATCCAATGTGAATATATAAAGTATTAGACATAGCATTATATTTTTAAGGTTAAGTAATTTTCCATTTCACTCTTTATTCGCTCAATAATAACTGATGGTATTTTCACTGGTTTAGAAATAATAATCGTAGCAAGTTCTCTTGCTTCTGTTTGCCGTCCTTGTCTATCCAACAACCAAACCAATCGATACAATGGCATAAATCGATTAGGACACATATCAGAAGCCAATCTAAAATGTTCCTCCGCTTCTACCATTCGATTTATTTCCCAACAATTCTGCGCAATCAACATTTCCAAATCATAATCACTCCATAAATGACGGCATTTCATCGCAATATCAAGACTTTCCTTGTAAAACCGGGCTACATTAAGCTCAGCTGCATAATTGTATAAAAAATAGCGATCATTCCCCAGCACACGCTCTGCCGCATCATACAAAGGTTGTGCCTTTTCGAAAAGCCCACACGAAGACAGGGACAATGCATGTTTCCATTTCATCTCTGCCTTTACCCGAATAACCATCGTGTTCGTTATGCACAAACTCCCCATAACACATAATATCACCAACCACTTTCCAACAACAGAAAATATCTTCCAATGAATATGCCACGTATTCCCAGCCAATATAACCAAATCCAATAAAACAACAGCCCAAGTAAATGGATATAGAAATGGGTAAGAAAATAAAGAGAAAACGGTTATTGAACAAAGACTTAATGCAGCTAAGTCCTTATAGCGACTGTTACATTTTTGATAGCAAAGTATCAAAAATACAATCATTCCCAATAATCCCAACAGCCCACCTAAACCATAATCTACGGCTATGCGAAGAAATTCATTAAATGGCTGCTGAACCGTATCAGCAAGAATAGCGTATCCGCTATCTGGATTCCGATGAAAAAATTGAGCCTGATAATCCATATAATGTGCTTCAAATCCTCCGGAGCCAAACCCGAACCAAGAGTTTGATTGCTATCATATTTAAGCAACAAATCCAAATCAATAATCGGCCATCGGCCGAGTTTCTTTTCAGAAAATAAAGAAAAACAATCAGCACTACTAAAGCACCTATTACCAATACGATTTTCTGTAGTTTACTCCAGGAAACAGACTGATACCCCCAAATAGCAACCAACATAAATATACTCAATACTCCTGCCCGTGAGCCTGACAAAAAGACACCACATACAAGTAATAGGATAGTCATTACACACAGCAACTTCTTCCATCCTTTTAACCCATTCCATACAAACCACAAAAAAGGTATACCGGCACATAAAGAAGAGGCAAACCCTGCCGGATTATCAAAGCTACCGGTTATCCTAAAAGATGAAGTACATTGTAACACTCCCCAATATTGTAGGATTCCATATAATGCCTGCAAAGCACATGAAATAATAATAGCATAGATGATCCCTTGCATTTCAAAAGAAAAAGGTCTTTTTCGCTGTGAGAGAATTAAATAATAGGCAACTAATAAAATTCCCATAGTAATAGTCATATACCATTTAGGCACTATTCCTGTGTCAACAAATTCAGAGCTATTAAAGAATAACGCTCCCAAACAAAGTAGTGAAAACAGAATCATCTCCCTAATAATCATATCTGTCTCCTTTCTTTGTTAAGAAGCGTACATTCTTTACAATCTCCATATACTAAGCCGATACTTTATCGATACCTATGCAAAATTACATGGATTTTAAATCACAGTCTAACCTTCTTGGATTTCACAGAACCTTCTCCCGAAAGCAATCCGTCTGCACTCACTTTTACTTTTATTTTTCCCGGATTAAAGGTCGTTCGTACGGCCACTCTCATCAAACCGCCCTCTGCTTGCAATTCATGATCTCCGGGAGCATGATAAGCTAAATCCTTACCCTCAGTCACATAGAAGTTATAAGACCCCTTATAGACTCCTTCCCCCTCTACTTCAAACTTCAAAAGATGATCGGCCCTGGGACACCAGCGACCGGCTTTATCCACAATCTTAGCCGTCACAATAAAGGCATCGGAAGCATTGGCACGTAATACAAACTCTTCACCGTCGGGTTTGGCAGTCTGCTTCTCGATAGTGACCTGTATTGCATAAGGTTCATCGGACGACTCTATCTTTTCGGAGCAGACAGGACGCTTATCATAATCCAGTCCAACCGCCTCAACAATACCCGGTTCCCAATGAATCTCTTTCCAGGTACAACGACGGGTTGCCTGATCCGGCTCAACGATCCCATAGGATTTCTTATTGATAAACAGCTCTACATAAGGACAATTACTCCAAGCATCCACATCCTGAATACCCGAATAGTTCCAATGGCTTTGAAGAGCAACTCCCGGCCGTTTAGAAAACGGTACCCAAAGCGCTTTCTGATAAATCCGATACTTCAACTTTGGAAAGCGATTGGCGTCCATCGCACAAGAACCCAGACTCTTCTGATTCCTCATCCCATTCAGATAAATCGTATACCCCTCGCCATACGTCTCTGCCAACATCCAATCGATCCAGCCACATGCCTGCCTGTCGAGATCATGAAGATAATCCCGTACATAAGCCTGAGAGAACTGCTTTTCATTATCGTAATCGAAGCGGGCAATACACCAGCTGGGCTGGCCATTCCAATTGGTACCATAAACTTCCGTATTCAGAGAAGGATGTCCCTGTACTTTCTCATAACGATTGGTATAACCAATCACAATCGGTTCCTTCTCATTCCATTCCGGAGGATAACCATCGCGATTCAATACCAGACGCGGTTGTATATAATCCCACTTCTTTACCTCCTCAAGCGTATAAGAAGGCAAATATTTATCACCTTCATAGGCCAACCCATTGTTCGATTCCCAAATAACCACCGAAGGATGATTGCGGAATGCAATAATCGCATCACGGTCGTACTCCCGTTTGTAAGTCTTGGCCGGTTCGTTTTTCAAGGCCCATTCATTGTCTCCACTGTTTACAATCAGCAGAATGCCATACACATCACAAGCCTGAAAAGCTTCGGCAAACGGAGGTTGATGCCCTACGCGGAACGCATTTCCTCCACACTCGGCAATATAAGAGATGTCCTGCCAACGCAAAGCTGCCGGAACGGCGGCTCCCAAACCCGGATAAATGTTTCTGTTACCAAATCCCCGCAAAATACATTTTTCACCGTTGACATAGCAATGATTTTCATCCCAGGTAATTTCACGTATACCGAATTTCTCACTTTTACTATCCACCTGTTTACCGTCTACATACACTTTATTCTGCACGGTGTACAAATATGGAGTGCCCGAACAGCCGATAGGATACCATAAATTCGGATTTTGAATGGTTTCTGTCCGATCAAACAGATGAGTAGTGCCGGGTGCCACATTTCGCTGTTCGGTAAATGATACCACCGTACGTCCCCGTTCATCTTGTAAATAAGTACGCAGTTCGACTGCCTGTGTATGCTCCGAAGAGTTCTCAACATTCGTTTGAAACCTTACGACGGCCTCCTGCGGCGTAGCAGATACCGTTCCGAAATAAGTGCCCCATTTGTTTAAAGGAGAGTAACTGTTGAATGGGATATGCACTTTATCTTTCTTATGCATATAGACAGGACTCACAATACCTCCCATTGCCTGTCCGAATCCTTCATTCTCACCGAATCCCGGCCAGGCAAAGAACGTATTTTTCGCATTCGAGACTTTAATCGCAATCTGATTCTCTTCACCCCATTTTATATATTTGCTGATATTCACCACAAAAGGAAGAGAGCTGCCTACATGAGTCACCACTCCCGGTTGTTTAACCCGTGTATTCCCGGAAATAGCCTGCCCGTTCACAAAGACAATAGCTGCCAGATTCACTCCCTGGAATTCCAAAAAAATCTCCTTCTCCCTATCCTTCTCATTGAAAAAGAGTTTCTTTCTGTACCAGCCTTCTCCCCGCCAGCAACGTTCTCCCGTACTTGCATTCAGATAAGTATCATGTTCGTTGTAGCAATGCGGGATGCCGACCTCTTCCCATCGTGTATCATCAAAATCTGCTCCTGCCATTTCCTGATCCGGATGATCATTTTCAACCGGATGAATGGCCAGCTCACTGACACGCACCGGTAATTCTTCTTTTTTTTCAGAGAAGCATTTCAAACCGGAAAGCTTTATATAACGGTAAGTCACCGGAATCGGTACAGAAAGTGAAGTGCTCGTAACGGTTGCAACGTACCCTACCGTATTATTGACACTCGAGATATCGCCTTCTTTATACAATTCGCACTGCTGTCTGTCTGTACCGTCTGTCAACGAATTCCATTGTTTATTATCAAGGCTTACTTCCACTTTTACAGTAGCAAAATATACCCGGTTCCCCTTGAAAGACAATTTGACTTTTCCCGCCTGTTTATTCTCATGCAGATCGATGAGCAGACTTGGTTCCGGTGCATCATTTGCTACCCATTCCGTATTCATATCACCATCATTGATCACAGGTACTGCCTGCGTACCACAGAGAATACGGGCATCTTTTGCCAAATCCATCTCCTGTCGAACGACTTTGGAAAACCTCCAGGGTGTTTCTCCCAGATTTATAGGCTTCTGCTCTTTAGCATATCCGCTCTGAATAAACAAAACAGCACAAGCAAAACATAAATATTTTCTCAATATCATACAGTAAAAATTCTTTTTATTACATCATTACTACTTTCTGTCTTTTCACAGCAGAATCGGTCTCGATCCTAACAATATAAGTGCCTTTTCTCATCAGATTGACAGTACCGGTCCCGTGAATCCGACTTTGATACGTCACGCTGCCATCAATGCCGAATACAGTCATCTTCCCCATGCCAGAGATCGAATAATTCAGAGACTGCCCATTGGAAGAAATTAAAATAGCATCCTCTTCTTTGAGGGTAGTAATACCGGTGGTTCCATCCACCTTCACAGTAGCTTTTGCAAAAAGTCCACCTCTTCCTCCATTGTCAATGGCTTGTACTCCCCATTCATATTCACCGTCCGATTCTACTTTAATCTTATAAGAACATTGAGTGAGATAACCGGAAACAGAACCGACTTTAATAAAACCGGAAGTAATATCTGCCGGTACGGTCATACAGCATTTATCACCTTCCTTCTTCTTCAAATAAACATTATACCGTAAAGCTTTCTGAGGAGTAACATCATCGGCAGCCTCTTCCCATGCCAAAGAAAGAATATCGGAACCTTCAATCAACTTTGCCCGTAAATTTTGCGGCATCCCCGGCGCTTCGTTCTTGCCGGCAACAGAAGTATTTTTCCAAAGTTGTGTATCACAACCGGAAGAACAGGCCCCATTGGACCATCCGGAAATCCATGCATCCAACAGTCCGTCATTATCAATGTCGATCAGATGTTCATTGCCATGAGTGACTCTGGGGAATGCCCATCCGTAATCGTCCTGATTGTACCATGCAATCGGCTCAAAATCAAAATCACCTTTATTGACATATAGCCACGTGCTGTGCTGATGCGTATTATTATGACCACCCACCAGCATATCGGGCAGTCCGTCATGATTCACATCGCCAAAAGAGAGCTGTCCGCCATCTATCGGCAGCAGATGTTCATTTTCTATTTTCTCAAAATTACGCTCTCCCTTGTTTTTATAGATATAGAATTGCTTTTGATTATTATTGAAATAGACTCCCGTCATAATGATATCTGCCAGACCATCGTTATTCAGATCATATACATCACATGAAGAGTTACAAGTAGTGTCAAACTTAAAATCCGATTCCTTAAATGTACCGTTCTGCTGATTCCAGTAAACGTGTACTTCCGACTCTCTTGAATAACCATATCCGGTAGACACGATATCCAACCAGCCGTCATTATCCAAATCGACAAAGCAGACACTGCCATCGGTCAAACCATGGAAAGGCTTTGTTCCCTCCAAAGGAGTTTTCTGCAGTTCGAAATACTCTCCTTTTATATTCTTAAACAGATATACCGCTCTGACCGCATCTTCATAATCTTCCCGGTTCACCCTCGTATGTTCATCAAAGCCCGTTACAAGCAAGTCCGTATAGCCATCGTTATCATAATCACCCGCAACCGCCCAATTGTGTCCTTTTCCTCCGGTCTTTCCATTAAACACCGGCATCAAACCAGATTCCGCCACCGGCATTTCCTTAAACTTGCAAGTACCATTATCCTGTACTCCCTGATTAATATACAAACGCGCCTGGATATTGGATAGGCGTGTATCCAGATCATTCCACTGATAATACCAATCGCCCAGTCCCGGAAGAAAAAGATCCAAAAGACCGTCGTTATTCATATCAAACCAAACCGGGCATGAAAAAGCAACTCCTGCAAATGGGGAGGTTAATTTACGGAAAGTACCATCCCCGTTGTTCTGGTAAAAGTTGCTCTGAATTTTCGTAGCACTACCGTGATTATTCTTATCACTATAAAACAGGTCGAGTGTCCCGTTATTGTTGTAGTCCCCCCAAGCTGCATTCACATAGGTGGCATGAATAAAATTAATCGGGTCACCTCCCGTACTCGACTGTACCGGTTTATCCATATATTCAAACCTGATGTTCTCAATATCTCCCGGAACCTGTGCGTGCAGCAACAAACTAAAGCAAAAACTGCTGCATGCAATAAAAAATAGTTTCTTCATAATATAATATTTAAGAGAAGGTTTTACATCTGTCTATTATAGATTTTTCAAAGGTTTCTATTACAAGTCGTTTAAAGACCATTCGTCTTTCCATTCTATCGTAATACTGTCTGCCGAATGAAATTGAACAGGTAACCAAATATATCTGGAATTGATTAAATCCAGTTTATTCCATTTGTCGAACATGGCAATGTATTTATCATTTTCGGGATCTACTGTTATGACATGCGTACTTTGTCCGCCAAACGTTCTGTCGGCATTCTCACCCACACAAGGGTTCCCCATTGCCGTCCACTCTCCCAACATAGAATCTGCTATAGCATATTCCGCTTCATTAGGATCCCAACCGCTACATCCGGACGTGATCATATAATATTTATCCTGCCTTTTAAAGATAGCCGGTGCTTCTCTGAACTTTCCGGGGAAAACCGCCTTATAAGTTTCAGTATGTTCCAGATAATCATCCGAAAGTAAATGAATATATAAAGTAGAATTACCTTTAGCAGAGTAAACATGATAAGCCTTCCCGTCCCCGTCTTTGAACAGTGTCATATCCCGGCTTTCTTCTCCATACGGACGAAGAGAGTGTAAATACTTGAAACCACCGGTCGGACTATCCGATACGGCAACACCGGTAGCTGCTTTCGAATAATTATAACTATCAATGTGCATCCACATCACAAACTTACCGGTCTTCTCATTATAAATCACTTTAGGTCGTTCTATCACCATAGAAGGATGGATATCCGATTCCGGATTGGCCATATCCGGCTTTAATGCTACCCCCTCGAACTTCCAGGAATGCAGGTCTTTGGATGAATAACAGGCTACCCCGCCGGCCTCTGTCCGGTAACAATCCCATTCTACGCCGGGTGCATGATAGGTAGAATCATTTTTATATTCGCCATACCAATAATACGTCCCGTTATGATACAGAACCCCTCCTCCATGCGCATTAATCATGTTCTGTTCCGTATCCGTCCAGACCTCACCGGGATAAATCATTTTTGGGCCACATGAATAAAGTCCGATTGCAACTATGCTCAACAGTAAAAAATTAAATGTTTTCATTTTGTCAAATTTATATTATAATCATTTGTGTTTGTCATCCTTTGTTGTTTCTCAAATTCCTTCGGTGTCATACCAAACTGTTTTTGAAACAATTTGATAAAATAAGAGGGAGAGTTTATTCCGACGATATAACACACCTCTCCTGTGCGGTAATGCCCTTCGGCTATCAGCTCGGAAGCCTTTTTCAATCGTATCAAACGGATAAAGTCCGTAGGCGATGTTCCGGAGAGTGCCTTAATCTTACGATGCAGGCTCGACCGACTCATGTTGATAATCTCCGACAAGCGTTCCACACCGAAATTAGAATCGGTGATATTCTCTTCAATGATACCTATGATTTTATTTATCAGCTCTTCATCCGCTTTGCACAGTCCTATCGACTGCGAAGTGACATAAGGTTTCTTGATAAACGCTTCCTTCTCCCTCTTTCTGTTTTCAAGAAGTGAATTCAGTTGTGTCGTCAGATACTTAAACGAGAAAGGTTTCTCGATATACGCATCAGCCCCGGTTTCAAGTCCTCTGATCTTACTGTTCAAGTCATTCTTAGCCGTTAGCAACACTACGGGTATGTGGCAATACTCAATGTCCGTCTTTATTTTCCTACAGAGTTCAAAACCGTCCATGATAGGCATCATGATATCCGTAACGACGATATCGACATTCACCCTTTGGATAATATCAAATGCTTCTGCACCGTTAGTGGCTTTTTCCACAGAGAAGTTCAAACTCAGCTTTTCGGTCATAAACGATAGCAGTTCAAGATTATCTTCTACCACCAAAATCGTTTCCTGTTTCGATTGCTGCTCTACAAAATCGTCATTATAAATATCGATGTTGGTTTCTTGCCGGGATATATCGCCCTTTGGAATGGCTAATGTAAAAATATTCAGCCCATCGTTACTTTTATAGAGCAACACACCATGATGCAATTCGGCAAGTGACCGTGCCAATGACAATCCGATGCCGGAACTTGCATTTATATTTGCATTCTTTTTCAATTGATAGAAAGGATCGAATATTTTATCGCCCATTTCGGGAGGTACTATCTCACCATCGTTCTTTATAATCAAATAGAATTGCATATCGTCCTCTTCAAGTTCCACATCGATTGTATGTTCGGAGTAACGGATCGCATTTGAAAACAGATTGTTCAGAATTTTAATAAAAGATCCCCGGTCGATCAATGCATGAACAGGCAGCTCCGGCATATGAAGTTCTATTTTCTTATTTATAGACAATGCCATCGGAAGAAACTCCTGATATACCTCATCCACAATAGCCGATATATTCCCAACGACAAAATTCATTGTCACCTTATTGGCATCCACCTTTCTGAAATCCAGGATCTGATTAATCAAAGTAAGCAGTTCCGATATGTTCCTCTGCATGAGTTGGACATTCTTCTTTATCTCATGATCTTTAATATCCATCTCGGCCAAAGACTCGAGAGGACCGTTGATCAACGTCAGCGGCGTTCGTATCTCATGGGCTATGTTAGTAAAGAAATCGATTTTGGAGCTATACAGTTCTTTCTCCTTTTCACTCTCAAACATCCGTTGCTTTTCCAATGTCTTCTTCTTACTCACATACAAGTAATATCTGGTTATTAACCAAACACATACAATCAGAAGGATCGCATAGCAAATGTTGGCGGTCCAGGTCTTCCACCAAGGAGGAAGGATGATAATCTCGACAGAAGCCCCCTCCTGATTCCATACTTTGTCATTATTACTTGCTTTCACAACAAACCGGTATTTTCCGGGAGCAAGATTGGCATAAGTCACACTTTGATTATCTCTTGTAAAGATCCAGTCTTTATCAAGATTCTCCATCTTATAAGCATATTGATTGGCCGCCGGGCAGGCATAGCTTAACGCAACAAATCCCAGTTCTATACTATTCTGATCGTGTTGTAGGGTTATCTGTTTAGCCTGCAGATAGCCGCTATTCGTCCCCTTATCATATAATTCACCGGATGCTTCATCGTTTTTATGCTTTATATAAGTAATATACACAGGAGGGATAAAGCTATTCTGCTCCAGTCTCTCAGGAAAGAAAGAGATCAGCCCTTCCAAAGTTCCAAAAAACAATTCACCCGTACTGCTTGCCAATGCAGATTTATAATTGAACTGGTTGCTGGGCAGACCATTATCCGTTGAATAGGTCTCAATGGTAAAATTCTGCGGATCAAACTGTACCAGCCCGCTATTAGTACCAAACCATAAATAGCCGTTTTTATCCTCAACAATCTTGTATGCAGTATCATCGGGTAACCCCTCTGCCAGTGATACGGTACGGAAATTATTCTCCTTACTGTCGTATTTACAGATACCGCCCCGGTCCGTTGCAAACCAGATATCGCCATTGCTCGTTTCCGTAATACTGCTGACGGAGTTAGAACTTATCGAATGTTTATCATTGATCTGGTTCGTGTAATGCTCTATTTGCTGAGTTTTCTGATTATACTTGAACACACCGTTTCCCATCGTCGCTATCCAGATATTGTCGTTAGCATCCTCCATAATATCATATGTATAGCACAGGCCAAATTCCGGCATATTGACAAATTCCATCGTTTCCTTATTACCCTTATAAATCCCCCAGGCATTCCCTAACCAGACGTTGCCGAATTTATCTTCCCCCAAAGCATATAAACTGAATTCATTCAAGTCTAACTGTTTTCCGGAATAATGCCGGGTGTTATAGCTGCCGGCAGAAACGATATCCAATCCTTTCTTAAACAATCCCACCCAGATATCTCCGTTAAAGTTGAGCAGACTCAGCGTCTGTTCCGAAGTCAAGTCTCTACCTATATCTCTTCCCAACTTTTTAAATGTCTGCTTTTCGGGCGAGAAAATATTCACTCCCGCATCTTCGGTACTTATCCATATATTTTGGTTATTATCTTCAATGATCTCTCTTATCCGTTTACTGCTGATCGTTTCTTCACGACTCAACGGTATATACCGAGTGAATTTCAGCACAGAACTGGAGAGATAATTAATACCTCCGGCATTGGTTCCTACCCAGATTCCCCCTTCCCGATCCTGATAAATCTCCCCGACCTGATTGTCCGAAAGCGAATAACTACACATAGGATCGTTGTATATTCTGAAAACCTCTCCTTTTTCTTCATCGATAATGTAGATACCATATTGCGTACCGACCCATAATTTGTTATTCAACTTCGCTATACAACGGATAATCTTATAATGCACATCCGGTGCATTTACATCGGTTACCGCATTCTTCCTCTTATTTATTCTACGTAGTTTACCTTCATGTATACCCAAAATAAGATGCTCGCCATCGTCAGACATCGTATAAATATTCTCTCCCGCCAGTGTATTGCCATTCGTATCACCAAGGTATTGAGTAAATTCATCCGTCTGTTTATCATATAGATATACTCCTTTCCCATTCGTCCCAATCCAAACCCGGTTACTTTGATCTATGCACATACTCTGCGGATTCCCATGATCGGGAACCGTTTTCTTTCCAAATGCATAAAACTTCAGCTCTTTGCTATCCTGAATATAGCGGAATAATCCCTGATTAGGAACAACAATCCATATATTGCCATCCCGGTCCTCCCCGATATCCGAGATCCAATCGGTCATGGTAATCCCTTCCGCCGTCTGTGTATTCATATAAGTAAAAATTTCGGTTTGAGGATCTAATATAAAGACCCCTTTATCCGTGCCGACCCAGAGATGTTTCTCCCTGTCTTCAAAAAGAGAGGATATGTTGTTATTCTGTTTTTGCGCTACATAATCATAGCAATCGAATATTTTGAAAGTATTCCCATCATACCGGTTCAGTTTATTGCGGGTGCCAAACCACATAAAGCCATTGCTATCCTGAATGATCGCTTTCACATTGGATTGCGACAATCCCTTATCTCTACCGATTATGTTGAAATAATAATTATTCAACCCATATCCGGATATGTTGAACAACAACATCAAGAGGAAAACGGTAATAGTCAATTGGGGGTGTTTCATATTCTTTATAAACGAATTATTTGAGGGCAAATATAAATAAAAAGAAGAGAACGATTCTTTCAAAAAATAGCAAATTGGTAGTACGTATCACCATCATACAAGGCTTTCCAAAGCACTTCGTACAAATACAACATAAAATGAAACCTATGTAAAGATATACACGAAGCCAACAAATAACCATCCATACCTTGTCAGTTTTTCCTTCCGGAACAACAAACAATAACCGATTAACGAACAGCCATTGTCATCATACACGGAAAATGATATTTCACCCACATAAATAAAACGTATTCCTTAATATATAAAAACACCCGGATGTTTTTCGTACACAAAAAGCAATTCTTAATTTCCAACGAATACAATCTCTAAAAGATTCGTTTCAATTAATAAAAGAAACGGGATAGATAGCAGATACCTGTGACCAACTTATTATTTTTTGAATGATTCGTTCTATATAAAAATGGATAGAACGCGTAATTTTGGCATTGGTAATTCACTATATATAAACCGGTTCTTACATAAAATAAGAGTTCATTTCTCAGTTTTCAATAAATAAAGCAAGGAAGATATAACAGTTCAAAAATAGGATCAGATAATAAAGAATCAGGCAGAAGTAGCACGAAGATGTTATAAAAATAGTCCGAGATAGCTACAGGCCTAATCAAGAATAGATGTTTAATTTAAATTATTTTACAATGAAAAAAAACACATTACTCATCGGAGCGCTCGCTCTATTAGGAATGAATTCTGCATTTGCACAGGATTTAGTGATCGAAACAATGAAAGGGAATGAGAACATCGAATTGGTTACAGATGCTATATTCGATGTCGGTTATGGCAATATCGGCCAAACATCTAACCAAACAGTTATCTGCTTAGGGGAAGTAGATTTCGGAGCTGATGGCAATGCTTACCAAGCTACCGGAGTAGAATTCGCACAAGGATGGGGAGATTTCGGAGTAGAAAGATATGTAGTTCTTCATGCCGGAAATACTTTTGAAGAATCCATCACTTTCACAGAAATGACGGTAGACAGAACATTCGGCTATCACTGCTTTGAAACATTTGCATGGAATATGAAAGAAGGTGAAGAATTCGAACGTCCTACCGGTAAACAAAAAGTTTGGTTAACTTTCCGTGAAGGAAATGGAAATTTACGTTCTGTCATCTTCTATAAAAATGCGATTGCAGAAGAGGGTATGCAACCATGGATCAATGAATCACCGGAATATGCAGATAAAGCAAATATCATATATGGCGATATCTTCCGAGTAGCAGTCGATGTAGATCCGGAAAACCCAGATAATCCTTTCAAAGATTGTAAGTATAATGAAGAAACAGAATGTTGGGGAGGTGTAGTTAAGGATTTCATTGTCAAATCCGCAGAACCGATTGATTTCGGTGAAGGAGAATTCCAACAATTAGTTGCCTACATTGGTCATGATGGTGAAAGATATAAAGAATATATGGAATTCTACATTGACGAAGTAAAACCGGAAAATATGATTGCAAGAACTTGGACAGGTATCAATTTGCAAAAATGGAACGATTTTACCCCGGTTGCTACCAAACTAAAAGAAGTAAAAGGTTCTCACTATCTGTTTGTGAAATGGGGAGATGCAACCAACCTTCATAGAATCGATCTATTAAAAGAAAATCTTTGGTTTGAGAATCCGGATTGCGGTGTTGTTTATGAGGATATAGCACCGTCTGAAAATGCTGTAGTATTTGTTACCAAAGGTGCAGGTGACGAAGGTGGCGATTGGAGCCAAGGCGATATGGAATGGGAAGTTATAGTTAAAGGCGGCGATGGTGCCCGTGGTGAAGGCTCAAATATCGGTTATACATCTAATGGTGTTGTTGTGGCCTATTATGACATCGATTTCAAAGATGGTGATTATAAAAGAGTTCTTATCAATCATTCCTGTGATAAAAATTATATAGGTACCATTGAAGAAGCTAATTTCTCATTGTATATCGACTTGGATAATATAAATTGGAACAGTGGTAGTACTCCGGAAGATGTACAAAATGCACTTGCAGGACACGAACCGATCGCTGTGGTCAGAGCTCAGGGTACCGGTAAATGGGATACCAAAATGACAACTGCAGCAGCATTGAAAGAAGTGAAAGGAGAACACACCATATATGTTGTTTACAATTTACCAAGTAGTGTAGGTGCTAATATCTATGGTCTCTATTTAGATCCTGATGCCGGTACTGGAACGGGGCTCAAACCGACTGCTACAATCGAGGGCCTAAACGTATATTCCGTAAACAGTGAAATTATTGTAAATGCTACTGAACCGGTAAGTGTTGTTATCTATACAATAAGCGGCATGCCGGTTGCAAACAAAGTATTACCGGCTGGCAATACTACCATCAGCAACTTGCCCGAAGGTATGTATCTATTGAAAGCGACTAATCAGAATGGCGCTGTAAGTATCAGCAAGTTAATGGTAAAATAAGAATCATTATAACTTCTAATTACATAAGGGTACCACATTTCCGGGTACCCTTATTTTTATCCCTCATCTCTAACAACATGAAAACAATGCATATACAAAGACTTTCAATCGTAGGATTTTTCTGCTTCATGGGTATCTTTCTTTCGCACGCTCAAGAATGGAAAATGAAGCAAGCCCCTATGATGACTCCATGGAGTGAAACAATAGACGTGAACAACGTGTTACCCGAATATCCGAGACCACAAATGGTAAGAAAAGAATGGCTCAACTTAAATGGCATCTGGGATTTGCGAAAAGGCATAAAAGGCGAAGCATACGATCCGGAGAATTTCACTTTTACACAAAAGATATTAGTTCCTTTCCCCATAGAATCCGCCCTCTCCGGAATCATGGAAGAGAGCGACAGCCAATGCTATTGGTATAAACGTTCAATAAGTATCCCCGAAACGATGAAAGGGAAAAATATTCTGCTTCATTTTGATGCCGTAGATTGGGAAGCCGTTGTCTATGTAAACGGTATAAAAGTAGGTAAGCATACCGGTGGATACGATCCGTTCTACTTTGACATAACCTCTGCTTTAAAAGACCAAGAAAAACAAGAGTTAGTTGTCTATACATACGATAATACCGGTGCCGAAGGACAAGCGAAAGGCAAACAGGCATTAAATAAATGGGGTTGCTGGTATACTCCGGTAAGCGGTATCTGGCAAACGGTATGGTTGGAGCCTGTCAATCCGGTTTATATAGAGGATTTAATGATACGGCCCGATGTAGACAACTCCTGTTTGAAAATGAGAGTCAATACCAATGAAACATTCGGAGTAACAGTAAATATCAGCTTGCTCGACAAAGAAGGAAATAAAATAGCAACACTGGAAAACGACAAAGTCGGAAGGTTACTGACCATTCCTATCGATAACCCTCATTTATGGTCGGTAGAAGACCCGTATTTATACGACCTCGACATAGCTATCCTAAAAGACGGAATACAGACAGACGCCGTAAGCAGCTATTGCGGAATGCGCAAAATCGAAGTAAAGAAAGTGGGTGAAACGCCCCGTATCTTCCTCAATGGAAAACAAATCTTCCAGATGGGGCCACTCGACCAGGGATGGTGGCCTGACGGCCTGTATACTGCTCCAAGTGACGAGGCACTCCTGTTTGATATAAAAGCGATGAAAGCTTTAGGATTCAATATGATACGGAAACATATCAAGATAGAACCTGCACGTTGGTATATGCATTGCGACAGGGAAGGAATATTGGTATGGCAAGATCTGCCCAGCCCCAACTTACCTTCCGGATACGAAGACTATGCAAAAAAGAACTTTGAAGATGAATCGAAAAGAATTATCACTGCTTTCAGAAACCATCCGAGTATTATCCAATGGGTGGTATTTAATGAAGGTTGGGGACAATTCGATACAGAAAGAATGACTCAAATTGTCATAAGCGAAGTAGGCCAAAGCCTTGTCTGTTGTGCCAGTGGCTGGGTAGACGCTCCCATTGGTGACATTAAAGACTCCCATAGCTACCCGAACCCCTCCTGCCCACTGGACGAAACCAGGGCCGGCGTCTGTGGCGAGTATGGCGGCATTACATTGAAAGTACAGGGACACATCTGGCCCGGAGGCGATTTCCAATACACCACCGTAGAGACCGGAAAAGACTTCACCGTCTTGTTCAACAATTTAGCCGACAAAGTAATAGACCATTATTACTACGGATTAAATGCTGCCGTATATACCCAGCTATCCGATGTGGAGATCGAAAAAAACGGAATCTACACATACGACCGGCGCGTATTGAAGCCCTATTCGGCAACCGGAGAACTAAAAACAAAAATAGAGGAATGTATCAATCTGCCACAAAGCGGAATAAAAGTAAGACCGATTCTTTCTACTGCCAAAGAGCATAAATACAAGTGGAGATATACAACCTCTTCCGATATTCCCCGCCGGTGGTTTGCCAAAGAGTTCGATGACCGCACCTGGGCGGAAGGAGAAGCCGCATTTGGTAGCTCCTCCATATGGAATGGGGCAAACTTAATCTCAACTCCCTGGAATACCTCACAGATTCATATGCGCCGATGGTTCCGTCTGGGCGACGTCACTCCGGAAATGATCAATGCCATGCGCTTCCTGCTTTATCACGACGATGATATTCACATCTACATCAATGGTGTTTGGGCAGCAAGCAAAAAAGGGTCGGTTTCCAATTACATTCCGTTCGATATCTCTTACGAAGCCAAACAGACATTAAAACCAAATAGCTGGAACTTGATCGCAGTAGAAGGCCTACAAGACGGTGGCATGCAAATTATGGATGTGGGTATATCCACTTTCTCAACAGAGGATTTTAACTATACGGAAATATACGATGACTTATCCAATCCGGACTACTCGGAAATCGCTACTCCCGGCAATCCGGTATCCCCTGTCTTTACCAAAATAGCAAGACCGGTTCCTGCCGAACCCATAGCAACGTCCCTCATCAGAGGGCAGTTCTACCATACGGCAGATCGCTCCAATGTGGCATGGGGGGATTACGATAATGATGGCTGGCTGGAGATTGCCTACTCCGGAAAGAATCCGCATCTCAGAACAGCCTCCGCTCAAAAAGTATCGGCTCTGTATGACTATGACGGTACAGAATCTTTCGTCCGCCTTACCAGTCCTTTCGATGTTTGCTACTATGCCTGTCCGGTCTGGTTCGATTATAATAACGACGGATTATTAGACCTGTTTGTCCCTGGGTTAAAATCAATGGATTACGAAAATAACCTGGAAGAGATTGCTGCATTTTTATACCGTAATAAAGGGGCGGAAAAAGGTGGGCAACCTGTTTTCGAGGAGGTTAATACCGCCACTCCGGCAGGAAGCAAAATGGGTATCTCCCCGATTTACAGTGCAAAAGACGGTGGCCGGTCACGTCAATGGGTTTCGGTAGGCGACTATGACAAGGATGGCTATCTGGATCTGATCATTGCAGGGCTGGACGATTACGAAGACCCCGATGGAAGAACAGATGAAAAAGGAAATCTCATCGTACACCACGACCGGCGCGCACTTTATCTATACAAAAACAACAAAGGCAAGGGATTCATCCAGCAAGAAACCCCATTAAATGGTACAGAACCGTTCTTAGGTCTTTCGAGAGGTTCCGTGCACTTTGCTGACATGGATAATGACGGTTGGCTGGATATTGTATCCTCCGGTTATGGTCCGGGCGAAGGCAACCTCCGTATCTATTGGAACAATGGAGACGGAACATTCTCCGAAAACCAACAGTATTTGTATGGTTCCAATGATTCTTCCTGTTCCTTATGTGATCTGGATGCCGATGGTTATATGGATATTGTGGTGACAGGTTTTTCCAGTAATAAAGGTTCAGGCGCCAAGTCTTTTTACATCTATCGGAATTGTGGCGGACGCAACTTTGAAATGCTGAACGACCTCTTTTGCGGTTTTGAAGGAGTAGACGGTGCAACCCCTTCCTTTGGGGATGTCAATCACGACGGTTTGCCCGATATCCTGATAGGCGGTCACGGAGAAAAACATGAAATTACAACCTGGCTGTATATGAACCGGGGCGATTTCAGTTTCAAAGCTTGCGGAGCCTACTATGATGCAGATCAGGAATGGACTTTCGATCGCATCAGTCACGGCAACAATCATCTGATCGATTACAACAATGACGGTTATCTGGATGCATGGAACATGGGATGGGCACAAAGCAACGTCTGCTCTTTCAGTTGTGCCACTCAACTCTGGAAAAACACATCCTCAACAGCAGGTATATTACCTAATGAGGCTCCTTCCACTCCTTATAATCTAAAAAGTTCCTACAACAAAGAAACAGGTATGGTTACCTTCTCTTGGGATGCCGCCACAGACGATGTAACTCCCTCCCGGGCATTACAATATAACATATACGTAAAAAAAGCCGGTTCCAAGGAATATTTCATGACAGTCCCTGCCGATCTCCAAACCGGATTTATCAAAACAGGCGAAATATCCGGCCAGATTATGACCACTTCCTATTCCATGTATATCGATAACGAAGATACCGAATACGAATGGGGTGTACAAGCCATTGACAACGGTAAAAGAGGAGGTCATTTCGCTTTATCTTCATTTAATCCGGCAGCCACCGGCACACAAGAAAATAAACTTTCGGAAGTATGTGTATACACAGCCAATGGCGATATTCACTATAATGTAAGTGAGAACACAATTATTGAAATCATCAATACATCCGGCATAAGTATTGTACGAGCTTCAGTTAATGGTAGTGGAGTGTACAGAGATTTAGAAAAAGGAGTCTATCTGGTATCAACCCTTATCGGAAAACTATCCCGGACGTTTAAACTCGCCCTATAATCGCCATGAAAGCATTTTAAATATATAGTAATTATGAAGCTATCCCTGCTGCATATGATTGCGGCAGGGATAGTTTCATAATTATCAAAAGAAGAACTATATATGTTTCAAAAAAATGAATTAAGAACTAAAACGGCTGATTACCATATACACAAACCACTGATTATCAAACAAGAGAACCCACTTATTTCATAAATCATAAAAGTATATACTCTTCATTATATTAAAACTATACTCTTACCGTATAAAAATATACACTTCTACTGCATAAAGGTATATTCTTTTGTATAGCAGAAATAAAACGTTAAAAGTTAGATTAACAAAATTAACACAGTATGTTTCCATATTATGTCACATCTCAAACGTATTTCAGCTAAATATTTACTAAACATCTAACTTGTAGCTTTATCAATAGGGAACAGTGGTAGTAAATTGTATGATTTGTGAAGTCCTCAAAGCTTATTTCATGGATTCCCAGTATGGAAATAATCTTTCTCTTATCAGTGCACCAACGGTTGAAAAGTCCAATGTCTCTTGGTATTTAATTTTCTGCAAAAAGCCTTTCCAAAATATTTGACGGTCTTTTGCTCTGAAGAAATCTTCAGTGAACAGTGGATGACTCTCACGATAGTTTGTTTCTCGGTTAGAGAATGTAGACTTGATGGCTTCTGCCAGCACCTCATTATCTACTCGGTCTGTTACGAGGATGCGGTAAACATCAAAGAAATCTTTCATGCGACTGTTAGCCAACGAGAGGGCTATCATCGCATGAAACTTCTCAGCAACAACGGTCTCCAGAGAGTAAGCCATGATCTCTGCCTGTGGCACGGTATCTATCAGCGCAGGGAATGTCAACGCTTGTGGAGCTGGTGTAACCACATCACCAAAACCGATATCCATTGATATGCGTTGGCGAGCAGTATCAAGACGGGCAACGACTGAGACACGCACTCCATGGTATTCTTTGTTTACCGTTATATCTTCCGTCTCAACGGTGTCAGCATCGTAGCTGACACCGTCAACCACAGCGTCAACATTGCATATCTCTTTGATAATGCGCTTTATATTTTCATTATCATTGTTAATATGCGTTGCCATGAAGTCAATGTCCAAGGTAGGACGAGCTTCGAAACGGTCATGGGCATAGAGCAACGCACCACCTTTAAGGATCAAACGCTCACGGTAGTTGCTGACAGAAAGACGATAAAGCAACCGCTCCTGCATATATCGAGAAATCATCATCTGCGGATTGTAGTGTTCCGCTCTTGACAGGTTTAGCAGTCGTTCCCTAACCGACTTACCCGAGTTTGTTTTTGTGTGTGTCTTACTCATTATAGCATGAATTTTATCAGTTCATCAATTTTTTTTCCGACTCTCAGTTGATAGGCATATTCATAGAGCCGAGTGATGTCACGATCTTTGCGTGCCAGATAGTTTTTCAATATCTCAGAACTTACGTCCAACCCTATCTTGTTCCGATACTTGATAGCGTCACAAACAGATTTTTCCAAGTCGTAAACTTTTACTTTGAATCCATCTATATCTGCCTCTTCAACTCCAAGTTCATGGACATTTTTTAACATAAAACTAAGTTCAATAGGAGGAAAGTCCGGAAGAATAATCTTGCGACTACGTTCTACTGCAATATAGTAGGCTTGCGGAATTTGAGTTGTTAGTTCGTGATGCGACCATGCCGAGTATAGGCACAGCACACCACCAGGCACCAGTGTCTCGACATCAATCATCTGCTTGGACAATCCTTCGTTTAGGGCATAAACGCCACGGCGTACACGCACAATCCGCCCATTCCTCGTTCCGTCCAATAGTTCATTGTACAGCGAGGCTTTCTTGGCATCAGCAGATGATATGAAGCCACCATTCCGAGTTATATAATCCATTATGCTCATTGCTAATCTCTTTTACACACAAAAGTACTACAAATTATTCAATATGCAGTAGTTTTGTATAACCTATCTCACTTCTAAAGTACATTTCATTGAATTTTAGGATAATTTTTCAATATAAAGAGAAGATACAGTATTCCAAATCATCAAGTATAATTTACGGTACCAGCAACATACAAAGGACTTTTACAATTAAATACACCAAGCCCTAACAGTACTATTGTTAATATATTTATCTTCATTTCGTCTACCAATTTAAATAACTCACTTACTTATCAAGATCAGCTTTCAAATTGTTTCAATATTGATTCGATGTTCTTTTTATCCGATAAATCAGAATACCACCATTTACCGCACCAAGCTCTCTCCTCTATAAATCGTCTTTGATAAGATACTCTAAATAAATTCAAGAAAAGTATCAATGATTTTGCTTTTTCAGAGGAAGGTAGATCCACTATCTTCTTTAAATTATGATATTTAACCCCACCGCGTGCTAACAATACACACGGAGTATATGTAGACCGCAAGTGACTATGTTCTATCGCAGTATTAATATCACAATCTTTTGGTCGGGATTGCAATATCAACTCTACAAGGTCTGACAAATACTCTTCCTTCTGAATATCTGTTAAACCATTAAAACAGATTAAGATTTCGTTCTCGTCTATTAAATACTGTCCATATTGATTTATCAATACCTCTTCTTCTATTTTCATATTTTATTTACTTCCTTACAACTATTCTATCTTAAATAAACCATCCAAATTTTTAGCACGGTATATCGTATTATAAAATTTTTCCTCAACAGAAATATATACACCGCCTTTTAATCCTATATATTTAATACCTAAATTAGGAGCTACTGGTAATCCAAATATTGAATCAATAGGATATATTCTCGCCAAATCTAATTGGTATTTCCCTCCAACTTTTATTTCTTTTGAATCTACGCCATATCCAGACTTTTCACTAATTATCTTAAAAACAGAATCATTCCGTTGAGCATAGATTATATAATAAGGTTCTTTCTAATTTTAAGTATCTTAAAAAGTAAAATTGAATTTTCATGTTGTAAAACTATATCACTTGCCTGAGCACATGATATAAAAGAGACCAACAATGATAAAATAATATATTTCATATTCCTAAGAATTTCCATTTTCATCAGATCATTAATAGATTTATCCTATATTACTACTGGTGCGATAAAATCGCATTGGTTTTAAACATCGTCAAATAAAGAGTGTTCTTTGACATTTTGGTTTGAAATGATTGCAGTGTCTTGCTTGGTTAACAGAGCTTTTAGCTCTGTCCGCTCCAAAGCTGAGATTCTGATCAGGGTTGCGACTTCTGTGATTGAGAAAGGGCTTTTGTAATCAGCCTTGATTCTGGACACAGTAAGATACGATATAATGGCAGACCAAAGATGGACTTTTACAGCATTTTCGGAATACCCCAGAGATCCTTGAAGACAATGTTCTGCTTGATCCACTTGAAGAAAACCTCAATATCCCATCTGTGGCGATAAAGGTCGGTTATCTCCAACGCACTGACATCAAAGTTATTGGATATAAAATCTACAATGGTATCATTTTCAGGGTCATAGATTCGGACAAATCTCATATCCTCGGGATAGAGTTTGCTTGATTTATAGCCAGTTACTCTGATACGGGCATCTTCGATGATACCGGACTTTGTATTCTGAATTTTCAGTTGTTCAATAGTCTTGAACTTCATGTTCCCCTTGGGGCGTGACACCCAAAACGCCTGAGCCTGATGAAATCTGAAGAGAGCCTCAAAATCCACATATGCCTTGTCCATAACGTAAAAGGCACACGGCTCAGGAATGAGTGCATCAAGCTCGTTGCTGTCATGCCATTTGCCATCGGTTATATGGATGTTGGCAGGGATGCTGCCTCTCAAATCAAGCAACGTGTGCATCTTGACAGCTCCTTTACTGTATTTTCCCAAAGCCCAAGCGGCAAGCTTTATGCTGGTGGGTATTGTCGTGGAGTCCAATGCATAAATCACATTGTCAACGGTTATCTCCGATAGTTGAATACATAGGTCTTACTATCCCTATGAGGTAGATGCCAAGGCCTTCAAATATACGATAATCATGGTTCTCGTTGGCTCGCGAAAGCGATGTGTGGTTCACCGTCTTACGAAAGCCGAGATGATATAGTATTTTGGAGTGTACTTCTAAGCACAGACAGATGTCCCTTAGTGAATTACAGCCTGTCAACTGTCCGAAAAGCAGATGCAGAAGGTGATTGTAACGGTTGAGACTTTTGGTGTGCCAGTTTCCTTTATATAGTCTTACAAGTTTGTCAAACTGGTAACGCGGTATAAACTCGATAACTTGAGAGAACACATATTTACCCTGATTCATAATCTTGATGTATTGAAACAACAAGACTAATAAATCATTTTCAAATCAAAAAATCAATGAACGCTTGTATTTGATTAAATATTAATATTTTAATAACAGTGGTTGGATTTTTATCGCACCACTACTAATATAGAAATATGAACGATATACTTACTATTATTCCCCAAAGTGGAAAATAATTTAATCCTGCAACAAATATCCTTAGCAAAAATTGTTCTCCTCCCGGATATTTCGATTCCATATAAAACATTATTATAAAAGTAATAACCCAATAGGATAATAGTGCGATTGTTAGCGTTTTAATAGGATGTTGTCTTTTGGCATTCATATATCTATTCTGGTATAATTTATCCATTTATTATATTGTATTTTCCTGTTGGTAAACTAAGAATTGATTGGATGAAATTTGGAATTCCATACCCTTTGTTTTTTATCATCATCAACAGATAATATTGAACCTCTTTCTATCTTTCCAAAAGGACTTCTTAATAATTTAGGAATGTCCTTTCTTATATCAAACTCAAATTGAGATTAAAGTCCTATTCCATATCTTTTCCATTTTATTGAGGATTTGAACACGTTATTTCATATGAGGCCATAACATTAACTTTCTCCCCGCTATCTTGTGGGGGAGAAAATGCAGGCAATTCATTAATTTTTTGCTCTATCCATCGTGAAATAAGAGTGTCTTGATTGTGCATGCTATGTATATGAGCTTTTCCTAATGTATCTATATTAAGATAAATCAAAAATGGATCTTTTATTTTAACGTTTTCTTCTTTTGCTTTTTTGCTAATAAATTTATTTATTACCAATTTGTTGTCTTTGTCGGTTTGTGAACCTGGTAATAAAGGAGGTGTGTCAATATCAAAAATAGGACACCATTTAGTGTTTTTGCGTTTCTTTTGGGTAACTTTGTCTTTTCTGTCTACCAATTTGTAAATACTGATAAATTTGTTTTGGTATTGTGTTAATCCTAATTTTATTTTCAGACTATCTCCTATTTCAAAATAAAAAGGATTATATGTATCTTTGATATAAATTCTGTTCCCAGTCAAATATGTGGAGTCTAAACCTTCACCTCCTATTTTGTTAAAGCAAATTTTATATTGTATAATGGTACCACTTCTCCATGGCGTATATATGACCTCGGTTACACGCCCAATAACAGTCTTATGACAAGAAGACAATACAAGTAATAAAAAGTATAAAAGTATATATTTCATATTATTTATTTTTATATAAAGATGAATTATAATAATCTTTCGTGGCTTCTTTAAGCCAATTTGCTCCGCGATATCTGCCTTTGTTCTGTCTTAAGAATTGATTCCAAGAGTTTTTGTTGCTTTGTGGCTGATTATTGATATTATATGAGCTTTTTAAATTAAATGAATTGCCGATTTTTCTTGTTGAACCGACTCCTGTATCTACAAGCTGTAAGGCTGTTTCCATTGTTCTAGTTAAAGCAACTAAATTCATTAATGAAGAACCATAAGTGAGTTCTGCATCTCTTCGCGTTATAGGTTCTGCTCCATGAAGCCTTTCTGTGTCTAATATATATGAACCTATTGGATTGGGATCTTTAAGAATTTCATTTCTCATAATGAAATCATCAAAGGAATATTCATAACCGCTTTTAGCATTATACCCCCTATCATCAAAATTAGCATCAAAATTGGTAATTGCATAGCCTTCTTTAAGTGCGTATACATAAATGTTTTCTCCTTCTATTGTCCTATAGGTAAAAAAAACGTATCCTTTAACAAAATCAACAGTCTGACTTTCTTTCCCTCCCACATCGTTTATCCATGTTAATTTACGTGTTTCAATATCATACTCAAAAGAATCTTTTCCGTCTGGATCAACAAATCTCACTGGATTATTCATACAATACGCATAAGGACTCACCGAATAATACTTCTCACATAATGGGTCCATCTGATTAAAACGGTTCATGATGGCATACATTGTACGGGCACCAAAGAAATACTCATCCAAGTTATTCGTACCCATGAATTCTTTGCCACCCAATGCAAAAGGAACATCTGTATAAGGTTTTCTATATATAATGCCGGAAGGATGATAACTGGGATAACTGAATGTTATGGGACCATTGGTATAGCCCGGTTCCCAATAGCCTCGGAAAGAACCGACATGATCTTTCATGGAATAAAAGATTGAATAGCCGACACGGTTCACGAATCTTATAAATCCTTCAGGAGTAGCAATGCGATATAGTCTTCCCGAATAATAATAATCCTCACTCCAATCATTATGCTCTGTGATATAAGGATCCGTATTGTTCACAATGCTATCTAAAGGAGTAGAAGTTCTTATAGGAAAAGAGCCATAAGAATCACGTACCTTACGACCATCAGCCATATAAGAATAAGTGAGGAGATTACCGTCATTAAAAGCTACTGCTTCGGGAAGATTAATTATATTATATTTAATAAACCCTATTTTATTATCCAGATTCTTCACCAAGTTACCATTACTGTCATAGAAATATTCAATATCTTTATTCGCTGCATCTTGATAGCGAAGCACATAATAATCGTGGCCACGACTCTCATCAGTCACTTTCTTAATCTGATTACCATGATACTGAATCGTCATTTCGTTTAAGTAATCAGGGTAAGGGTCGTAATAAGAACGCTCGATTGTGAGCACGTTACCCATTTTATCATAAGTGAATTTTTCGGGAGTTTCAATAAAACGGCCATCCGGTCGATATTGTTTAGTGGATACCAGACGATTCAGACCATCGTAAGTAAAATGGGAAGTCAAATTATTATCTGCTGTGTTGGACAAACAGGGGATATTGCCATTATATAGAGGAGTAACTCCTTGAGGGAGATTCTCGTTATAATAGATTTTCTGCGACATACGCGGCTCATTAATCTCGGTAGGCCAACCACGAACATTATATTTATAAGTAGAAGTGGCTGTTTCATTATGTAACAGTTTCTTTTCCAAGCGTCCCACTTCGTCATACTCATATTTGGCTACGAGAACTTTGGCATCGTTATCATAAGTCTGGTATAGCTTAGACAAACGCCCTGCATGATCATACTCATATTCATATGTCAGGATATGGTCAACATCATCCACAGAAGCAGGAGGTGTGTCCCGGTAAATACTCGTATGCTCTTTACGGACAGAAACAGGCTGGCCGATAAAATCATAGTTAGTAAAAGTGTAATTTCTAAAACCGAAAGCAGAATTCATCGTGGACTGTACTTCACGCCCGCGCTGGTCGTAATAATAAGCAATGCAGTCTCTTTTGAAAGGATCGTTCAAAAGAGCTACAACTTGGCCGGTAAGTTTATCACGTGAAGTAAGAGAGGAAGCGGAGAAAGAAGAGTAATACTCTGGACGATTGAGAAAGCCAATGAATTCATTGAATATAGTAGTATATTCATAGTCATCATAATAATTAATGATTAATGGAGTACATAAATAACTTATTCTAGGAACCGAAGTATACCCATAATTTTCAGAACCATATGACGCGCCTATAAAATAAATTCTGAGATCCAGATTTTTACATATACGTATCCAATCAGCGTGTGTTTTGTTGCGAGTCATAAAGCCCCATATCACTTGCCGCCCTAAACGGTCATACTGAAAAGATTGCCATCTCCCAGCCTCCCGGTCATTACCATCCTGCTTCAGCACCAAATAGTTACACCTATCATACACATAATAAATCGGTTCACACCCCGGAAGTTTTTTCTTGATACACCGGTCTCGTTCATCGTAGTAGTAGAGATACCCGTATAATTGGACCGCTTCAACCTGACTACACATGAAAGTGCTATATCCTCCCAACGCATCAGCAGCAAGAGGTGGCAGGACTACCCGTTTTCTTCCATGATCATCATAAACGATATAAGTATCGTGCGGAATTCCATTTGCCTTCTGCCGGGTAAGAATCAGTTTCCCTTCATGATCGGTAAACTGATCGGTCACATTGCCGTCTTCGTCTGTTGTCCGCAGGATAGACACTTCATTTGCATCATAAGATTTTACTTCAACCTTTATATCCTCTCCAACATCTTTTGCAGACAGGCAGTAGCAATGGTCATCACCCGTTTTCGTATTATATAAGTAAGTGTACTTCACAGATTTCCCATTCTCCCGCCATGTTTGTCCGGGGCCATAGCTTTCGCGAACGCGGTTTAACTCCGAATGTTCATAGACCGTATAACTTTCCGGATTGGAATCATTATAGAAATTGGTATTCCCCACAGGCCGGGGAAGCGATTCGGACACTTTGCGGAACGCGCCGTCATATCCGACAAATGTTTGTAGATCGTTACCCTGAGGGGAAGCCCCTATCTCTCTAATTTCATCATTTAACCCGAAAGAATTATAATAAGTTATCGTCTCTCTAAAACTACTGCCATCGTCTTTGGTCATTAGTCGGGTCCGCACATAATGACGGTTCTTATCTTGTCCTTTCAAAAAAGAAGGAAAAAATGAGGAAAGACAAACAAAAACAAAGATAGAATAAAGTGTATATTTCATGCTGTTTTCATTTTTTAATTAATTACAATCGTTCTCTTGCTTTCTATAGAAAATAGAAACAGGTATTAATGAGCAGGGAAATTATAATCAAAAGCAGTTATCGTCTTCTTGACATTATTCTCCCAAATGTATGATTCGACAAGACGGCCAAAACCATCATAGGTAAAATAGGTAGTTATTCCGTCCGGACCTTTAATAGAAGTGCCCCCGATCAAAGGCCGGTAAGTATAGAAGTATCCCCGATAACCGGGCATTTCCTGAAGCATTTTCATATACGTCGCAGCAGTAGTTGTGTATGCTCCCTGCTTTTCCATATCCGTAATCCACGTACCATCGGATTGTGTTTTCTTAATTATTTCATCAAGCGTCATTCCTTCCATTTTAAATACCGGATGTTGGTTATAGTATGACCATAGATAGCTGGTAGTAGAACCATCAGAAGTGACAGAACTAATGTTGCCATAAGGAGTATAGGTGTAAGAAAGGCGATCTTCAAAGTTAGAAAGTACCGGATTCCACGTTTGTACCTTTTGAACAGCCAAACCGGAATAAACGTTTCGCAGAGTAGTGGTATCCGCTCCGCATATGCGTTTATATGCTATCAAGTTATTCAGTGCATGCAATTGCAACAAGAAATCTTGTCCCAAATCTTCCGTTATGCTATCTTTCGCCTCTTCCGGATAAATGAAATGTTCGATCGTTTCAGAACTACCGGTAGTAGTACGTATCCGTATAGGATTCAAGTGCCTTGTTGCAAACCACACGGTTGTCTCCACTGGACTATCAAACAGGTCTCCTGAATTTTGTGGACAATAAATATAATCACGTGTCTGTGTTCTTTTATTGCCATCGTCCGCAAAAGTGGTAATACGTTCTCGTTTCAAACGGGAAGCTCCGGCCGTTATAGCCCAAGTAAAGTCTTGATATATCTCTTGAGGATAAGCACCGTATTCTTCCAAATTGCAAGCACGCGTTTTATAAGGACGACCGATAATGACCTCCGGACCATTAAACTTCATAGGATCTCTATAATAATTATACTCGTACTCACGGCGCTCAAGCAGGGTATTGCCTTCATATATCTCTTTCTTTATCAGTTGCCCATACTTTAAAGCCTCTAAGCCGTCATCCGGATCAAAAGGCTTAGTGATATCCTGACGAACTTGAGTACGGGGATCAAAAGGATCATTAGGAATTCCGCCAGCAAGTTCCCAATATGGAGCACTAAAAAAATAATCCGTACGGTTCTCTTCGACACCTGCATTATCAATAACCTGTTCTCTTACATATGGATAAATAACAGAGCTGCCATTGCTAAAAGTGATATTGGAAACTGGATTCGCCCCCCAGGTCCGTAAACGGCAAAGCTTTGTATTACCACTTGCAGGAATTATAGTCAACCGCTCCATCTGTGTACAGTAATCCCGCTCTGTCAAGGCATGTTTAGGCACTCCAAGATCCTTTTTATACTTACCATCCGACCCTTCCGGTTTAGCAAGAGCATAAGAGAACACGCGTGTCCTTGAAAAGCCACTATGCATATCCTTTTCCCTTATTCGTTGTACACGCAAGCCTCCGGCAAGATAGGTACCCTTCGCATAGTTTGCATCTCCACTGAACATCTTTCCATAACGGTTGGCTTCGTAGGTAAAATTGGTATGTACACCCTCCGGTGAAAAAATATCAGTCAGAATTCCGACTTGCATACAAGTTTCATTACAGTTACGGGTGCTGTCACCAAAATTAAAATAATACTGGTCATTGCAATAATAACGCCCATACGGAATAGGAAGGCGGTTCCTGACATTTTCCCCGTTATAATATCCCCAGTGATCCATTGCATAACTAGCTTCTGACTGGACATTATAAGGCATTTTATATTGAAACGAATAAACCTGTCTCTCTAAAGGAGTTCTACCGGAAGTGACAACTATCGAATCTAATTTAGTAAGACTCGTTTTTTCGTTATAGCGGGTTATATAAAATTGAACCTTTCGAATAATTTCCCCACTCTTGGATTTAACAGTAATAGTACTCAAATTCATATCACCGCCCTGTACAAAAGAAATAGAACCATCGTCAAATTGAATCGAATTTAATTTGCGTTCTTGTACGGAAGTTGCAAAATAAGGGCTGGGAACCAGATATTCCTCAAAATTAGAATATGAACCGGCAACTCGCGCTTCGCCATTTTCAATACGATAATAATATGTGGTGGCACCTTGCTTGGATATCAACCTGTAGTTACCCGGAGATGCAGAATATGCTCTGGAAGCATTTAAAGAATCCTCGCGGCGCAGAAATGTATTCTCTTTGACAGAAAAACAATCAAAATCAAGTGTATCAGGTGCTTGTCCACTATTCCGGAAAGTTCCCGGATACTCTTCCAAAGCTACATAATCGGTAGAATAAGACGATATGATCGGTGCGGATTGGAAATCAGTGTATGTAAAAGAGATATTTGCTCTGGTTTTGTTAGATACAATTCTCCGACACAACCAACGAGTATTATAATTTCCGGTCTTTTCCGTATAGCCGTCCGTTTCACTACCAAATTCATATCTGAGCCCATTATCATCCGTTATATGAAGTTCATTAGGCCCAAGTATTTCCCAACCGACCACATGTATAGGAACATAAGGACGAGTGCAACAAGCACTGACACGGGTAACCGGTTTAAACCCGGAAGTTTCTACACCCAAATAGAATGTGCCGCTCTGCTTTGCCAGTTTATAATAAAAACGATCGGGTTCGCTATCGATAATCTTCTTTTCAACCTGCTTTAAGAAACGAGTCTTTTTGTCCGGATCGTTCTGTTCTCTTTCATTAAAATACTTGGCAGTAAGATATCCTCCATATTTCTCCTCATCCGGAATACCTCTGATCTCACGCATAATGGAGGGTTCCGCATTCAAGGTCCAGTTGGTTCCTACCCAACCGCTCAACTGACGGAGTTTAATGCCGGCGGAGTGATAAGACAAGGTTATAGGAAGTTCCATATCCCCCACTTTTATTGTATAAATAGGAATCGTTATGTCAGCCAATCCCGTACTATGATTCACCGGATAGCAAACGTATTTCTGAACTGCAGCAGCCTCCGGAGAAACCGGAACAATCTGGGGTTGGGAAATGGTAATAGGCATCTCTCCGTTCTGTGCATAAAGAGTGTAGCTGTATCCAAAGTTAACGGACAAAAGAAGTGCCAACAGTTTATAAAGGTTTCGTCGATTTTTCATAATAGTGTATTCTAAAAGTAGTTCATGTTCAAATTTTCTCACCATAGGTTTTACCATTGACAACCAAACGTAGTATATAATGCCTAAAGAGAGAAGGATCGATGGTGATAGATTCGCGATATTGCCCCGGACGCATTTCCCTCTTTGGAAAGACGGACAAAAGCTCTCCCTGCACAGTGTATAAAGCGATCTCGACTTCACAAGGAGCAGTCAGTAAATATTCTACAACCAGATGAGCATCCTCCTGATAAAAATTACATTTACCAAAACCATCTCCCAAAGGGAAAGAGCCGTTACGGGACTGTTCCTCTTTTTTCTGTTTCTGCATGGACCTTTCTTCACGTGTCTGTTGATTGTCCGCATCTTCATTCAGAGTATAATATTGCTCGGACGGTGAATAATAAAATGCCGTTCGAAAATGAGATTCATGAGTACCACGACGAATCAACGTGTTCTCCACTGTTTCCAGAATAGGATAACGATAACCTGGAGTATACCAAGAGTAGGTATCCGTTTGCGTGATAAGGGTATCCGCATGGATACGGGACAAAATGCTATCCGGATGAAATTTACATAACCATCCGGCAGGGTCATCTACCGCACGGTATACACCGTGAAAATCCAGGTCCTGAACAAACCGGCGCTGCGTATGTACACGCAACACATCCGGTACCGTATCTCCCTCTATCACGAGAATACCTTCCGCATCTGCCGTAACGGTAGTCTTACCTGACAACTCCATACCATACGCGTGCTAATACTCACCGATATAGCCGAACAGACTTTCGAAACGGTCATTCAGTTTCATAGGATACACAGCCAGAAGTTCCGGAAAAACGGCTTTCTGGTAAGTCGATCTATTTTCTACGCCGACTTTCCATAAAGAATCTCCCTGTATGCGGTATTTATACATGGTACAGTGCTCCGTACCGGTTAAGAGAGAATCACTGCCGGTATAAACCAGTTCATATTGTTCCTTCACCGGAGTCAGTTGCTCTATTTGCCAAACTTGCCCCGGACCCGGCTCACCGGGTGAGAAGTAATTGATCTCCTGCTTACAGATTTCATCGCCTACCCGGGGAAGCGTAGCCGATTTATGCAAAATAGTTTGTGCGCTCGCATGCAGACAACAGATGCCTAACAAAGCGATAAATAATTTTTTTCTCATAATATAGTAAGTTAACATCATCGTATATCGGTTAACATCGTTTGATAAAAGAACCTGCCTGAAAAATCAACGCAATCAGACAGGTTCTTTCTTTACGTCTACTTGTCTGTGCGGAAAGGGCCTACCGGTACTCCGGACGGGCTATACAGATTCCCATTCGGACAGTCGGCCCAGTTGTAACGTGCCGCAATGGGAATTTCCACTTGAGGAGATTCCAGCACGACACTTTTACCATTTTGCTGCAACGTTGCTTTAGCCGGATAGAATACTCCGTCGGGGCCAGCCAATACAAATCCTTTTACTTCTCCTGCATTAGCTTGTACAGGTGAATCGAATGTCAAAGCAAGTGTACGGTCATAAACCTTATATCCTGTACAAACCGGCATGTGATAAGTACCTTTCCGGTAAGTATCGGCTAATGACAAAGCCGCCAGCCGCTTACCGACATCCTGCTTGTTCTTCGGATGAATATCATACGGATCGCCTAAATCGACGGCTGTTATCATCCCTGTATTGGCTATATGCAAAGCCTCGGCCTGTGCCTCGCGAAGAACTGCCCACCGGGAATCCGGCTGTACTTCCTGCGGAGTCATATAACCGGCCAATTGTACAAAGTAGAAAGGCAAATCAATTTTCCACTGTTTCCGCCAGTCGGCAATCAATGCCCGGAACAAAGGAGCATATTGCTCGGCTCTACTGGCATTTTCTTCTCCCTGATACCAGATGACACCCTTAACAGGGAAAGCAGTTAACGGACTGACCATGGCGTTGTACAACCCGGAGGGATAATGAGAACTCTCGGGAGAAACCGGTTTCGCAGGAATATCGGTAACCGACATACCTATCCGGTAAATCCACTTTCCGGCCAGTGAGATCCGTTCGCCACCAACTTCTGCATATAAATCTTCGGGAGCGCCATTGATTCCGCCTTCACCTCCATAATCGGTCACACGTATGGTCAGAACACCCTTTCCGGCTTTTACCTCGCTGGCAGGAATCATATAAGACCGGGGAGTCGCGTGCCCCTGTCCCCTTGCTATTTCTTGTCCGTTATAGTAAGTAATATCTTCGTCGTCAATCTTTCCCAAAGACAGCCTGACCTCTTTTCCTTGCCAAGCCGCAGGAATTTCTATTTCACGTTGAAACCAGACAACACCATCAAAACCATCCAGACCGTTCCGTTCCCAGAATCCCGGAAGTTGCATCGGTTGCCAACCGTCACCGGTTTGCAAGGAAGATATCCATAAAGGCTGCCCCTCTCCATAGCCGGCATCCCGGTTCATAAACTCTCTTTCCCATGCCTGCATCTCTCTTTGATGAGCTGCCATCAAACGTTCTTTATCAAAGCCGAGTGCCTCCATCTCAGTCAGTTTTTCCCGGAATTCCGCCACTTGCTTCAATGTACCCGCACTGGTCCATGACTCGGCAGGAGTTCCTCCCCAAGTACAGTCAATCACCCCGATGGGAACATTCAGATTCTTCCATAACTCACGGGCATAGAAATAAGCCACAGCAGAAAAGTCCGCAACAGTAACCGGACTGCATTCCTTCCAACTGCCACCGATGATCTCCACATCCGTAGCAGGAGTATATCCGATCCTCCTCTCGATCTGCAACAAACGGATGGAGGGATATTGCGCTTCTGCCGTCTCCTGTTCATAGTTCATCACTCCTCCCCACTGCGCTACCGGCATTTGCATATTCGACTGGCCGGAACAAAACCAGACTTCACCGGACATTACATTATCCAATATCAATTTTTCTCCATCGGAAAGAGTCAATGTATACGGGCCACCAGCCACAGGTGTCGGTATCTCCAACCGGAATGAACCGTCGGCTTGGGATTTGACAGTGTATTTTTGCTTATTCCAACTTGCTACAACCGTTACCGTACGCTGCGGCTTCGCTTTCCCTTCCAAAGTCAGCATACTATTTTGCTGTACTACCATATTGTCTGTGAAAAAAGCAGGCAAAGTAATCCTGGCAGATACAGGAGCTATCAGCATGAACAATGCCGCTCCTACAAAAAATGATTTCAAATGACCTTTCATTTCTTACTTTATTTAACGATGAGAACGATGTTATCTGACGGTGAATAACATCGTTCCCAACTAATTTACAAACAGTTCGTCTCAGCGTTCAGAGCATCATTTCAGCCTGATACTCAATTTATTTCCCGGTAACGTTTCCGAGCTATTACCATACATAATTTCATAATCTCCCGGCAGGATACGCATGGTATTGGTCTCCGGATCGAAGAATTCAAACGTTCTCGGCGGAAGGTCGATAGAAACGACAGACGATTTACCGGCTTTCAACGGTATACTGCGGAAAGCACGGAGAGTCTTGACAGGTCCTTCCTTATCACCCACTTTGCGGACATATACCTGAACAACCTCAGTACCTTCGCGCTTGCCTGTATTCTTCACATTGGCTTTGAAGGTTACCGTCTGATTGGTAGAGATCACATTTTTACTCAAACGGCCTTTGGATATATCAAAAGTAGTATAGCTCAATCCGTAGCCGAAAGGATACAAAGGAGTTTCTGTCATGTATCTGTAAGTACGTCCTTTCATGTCGTAGTTTTCAAAATCAGGCAACTGATCCGTATTCTTGTAGAAAGTGACAGGCAGTTTTCCACTCGGATTATAATCACCGAACAGTACATCCGCTACAGCCGTTCCTCCGGCCTGTCCGGGATACCACGCCTGTAGAATGGCATCACATGATTTCGTTTCGGGCACCAGAGCGACAGCCGAACCGGAACAGTTCACGAAGATCACCTTTTTACCGGCCTGTTTCAATGCCTTCAAGATGTTACGTTGTACTTCCGGCAGTTCGATCGTCGTACGGTCACCTCCACTGAAACCGGGGCAGTTGACAAAATACTTGTCTTCACCCTCCAGATCCGGAGAAATTCCGCCAACGAAAATCACAACATCAGCATCCGATACTCTTCCGGCAACCGCTTCAGGAGCTATCTGACGATAGACACCGATGTCAAAGCGCAACAACGCTTCCGCACCCGCCTGCATATATTCCACCTTGATTTTATAATCCTTTCCGGCAGTAGCTTTCAGTGTATATTCTCTTTTTGCACTGGCATGTGCCCCCCAGTAATCAATCACTTTCTCACCGTTGACATAGACACGATACCCGTCGTCACCCTCGATAACCAGAGAATAATCACCGTTATTCTTCGGACGGAAAGTTCCTTCATAAGATGCAGTGAAGTTATACAGTCCGACTCCCGGAGCATAAACGGTATTTCCACCGTTGTTGAAATTGAAAGGGGTGCTTACCTGCTGTATGGCGGCTACTTCGCCTTTCAGATCCATATTATTCCAATAAGTGCCGGTGAAGCCCGGTTTGCCATTGTTGGACACCTCACTGAAATAAGAATCGAACACCTGATTAGTCAATAACTCGCAGCCCTTTTCATAAGGCACGTTACCAATCTTATTTCGTATTCCTTCCAAAATGGTGGATGTGTGTGACGGAGTCCCTTTATAATTACCCCATTGCATCACAGAATCCACTGCGTTCGGCCCCATAACGGCAATACGCGTACCTGTTTTGGCAAGCGGAAGCACACCGTTGTTATGCAGCAATACCATAGACTTACGGGTTACATCCAAAGCCATCTGCTTATGGGTTTCACAATCCACTGTATCGATACTGATTTTACTCCACGGAACCAGAGTATCATCGTCCATCTCTCCCAGTTCAAAACGGGCCTTCAACAGACGACGCAGGCTTGTATTGATCCGTTCTTCCGAAATAAGCCCTTTCTTTACCGCTTCTTCCAGATGGGCATATTCAATACCGCATTCCAGATCAGTACCGCTTAGTACGGCAGCGGCACTTGCATCCGCCGCATCCTTATGAGTGGCATGGCGGTCTTTATAAAAGAAATCGCTGATAGCTCCACAGTCACTTACCACCATGTGTTTATATCCCCATTCATCACGCAGAATCTGAGTCAACAGACGATTGCTGCCACAACAAGGATCTCCTTCAAAACGGTTATAGGCGCACATCACCTCTTTTACATCCGCTTCCTGTACCAGATCTTTAAAGGCCGGCAAATAAGTTTCCCACAAATCGCGGGGAGATATATTCTCCGCATTGAAATAATGGCGTTTGGCTTCCGGACCGCTATGCACGGCATAGTGTTTGGCACAGGCATGAAGTTTGTCATATTTGGCATCGGCAGGCCCTTGTAGCCCATTAACGACTGCAACTCCCATACGGCTGGTCAGGTAAGGATCTTCCCCATAGGTCTCCTGTCCGCGTCCCCAACGCGGGTCACGGAAGATATTCACGTTCGGTGTCCAAAAAGTCAATCCCTCACAACGTACCCCTCTACGGCCTTCCCTATGTGCATTATGATATTTGGCACGGGCCTCATCACTGACAACCGTAAACACATCTTCTACCAGCTTATCATCAAAAGTGGAAGCCATTCCCATTGTAATGGGAAATACCGTAGCTATTCCGGCACGGGCTACTCCGTGCAGCGCCTCGTTCCACCAGTCGTAATGGGCAATACCCAACCGCTCCACCGGGAAAGATTCGTTTTGCATCAGCCGTACTTTTTCTTCCAAAGTCAACCGCCCCAATAAATCCTCCGCACGCTGTTCCGGAGATAAATCCGGATTCTTGTAAGGTTCATTTTGCGCTACACCAGTGATAGCGATAGCACCCAGACATAAAGTAAATATAAGTTTTTTCATTCTTCTTTTCTTAATTAGGGAGATATTATAATTCAATGGTTTCCTGAAGTTTAATATCTTCAGACGAGCTTCCTATCAGGAACACATATTTACCCTCAGGAGTCACGAACTGCCGGGTTTTCTCATCCCAATAGCGCAGTTCCTTTTTCGGTACGGAAATGGTTACGTCTGCGGACTTCCCTTTCTTTATATGTACTCTGGAGAAACCTCTCAACTGTTTCAGAGGCATATAAGTACCTGTCTCCGGATACTGAACATATACCTGAGCCACTTCATCACCATCGTATTTACCGGCATTGGATACCTTGAATGTAATATCGATCGTATCATTGGCTATCGAAATATTCTTCCTCTTGTAGTTGAACTTCGTATAGCTCAACCCGTAACCAAACTCATATAAAGGCTTACCCTTGAAATACTGATAAGTTCTGTTTTGTACTGAGTAGTTATCGAAAGAAGGAAGCTCGTCCAATGAGTTATAATAAGTCAACGGAAGGCGGCCGCCCGGATTGTAATCGCCAAACAATACCTCTGCAATAGCTGTTCCACCCTGTTCGCCGGGATACCAAGCATTCAATATGGCCGGAACATTTTCATCGATCCAGTTAATAGCCAAAGAGCTTCCGGCAACCAACACGACCACCGTATTCGGATTTACCTTGTAGAGCTCACGGATAAACTCCTGCTGATCGGTAGGTAACTCCAAAGAGTAACGATCCTGCCCTTCTCTCTCGATCGATTTATTGATACCCAAAACGGCAACGGTTACATCACACTCTTTGGCAGCCTTACCGGCATCGCCAAACAATGCCAAACGATCTACCTGATCAGTAGTAGGTACCTTCCAATAAAGACGCGCAAAACAATCTCCGCCGCCATCAAAATATTCCACCTGCAAGTTATATTCTCTGCCGGCTTCCAACTTCACTATTACATTATCCATCTGGGCACTTCGTTCTGTCCACGAGTCAATCAGTTTCTTTCCATCCAGAAACAGACGGCAACCGTCGTCCGTTTTCAGTCCCAATGTGTATTCTCCCGAAACGGCCGGTTTAAGAACACCTGTCCAGCGAATGGACATGGGTGCCTGCGGCTGGAACGGATCAGGACGGCTGGCGGGATCATAAATCAACTCTTCCTCCGTACGAACCGACGGTGTACCTTCCAACTTGCTATTTGTGAAATACTCTGCTTTCAAGCCGTTCGGGAAGTAGTTCTTGCTAATCGGATCAAAATCCGAACCCGTAGATACCCAAGGGGCATATACAACTTCCACATTCGCTTTTTCAGCATACTTCCTGATACCATCGAGCACAGAAACGGGAGCGTTCTTCGGAATGCCGCTATAATCTCCAAATTCACAGTGACCGGCATTGATACCCACTACAGCAATGGACTTTACTTTCTTTAAATTTAAAGGCAAGAAGTTTTTCTGATTTTTCAGAAGAACCATACTTTGCCGTGCAGTTTCCAATGCCAGTTCCTGATGCTTCTTACAACCGATAACAGAGGGCTCTATCTGATTATAGGGATTCTGAGAAGGATCGTCAAAAAGCCCCAGGAGCATTCTGCCCCGCAAAACCCGGTAAGCGGCAGAATCGATATCGGTTTTGCTTACCATCGATTCGTTATAGGCTTTCAATAACGGAGCCGTATATACACGGTCACCGCACTCCAAATCGAGTCCGGCTTTAATAGCTAATGTCGCAGCTGCGTCCAGATCTCTCACATATTTATGTTTAGTCACCATCCACTCGGGGGCACTGCAATCCGAAACAATATAACCGTTAAAGCCCCAGTCTCCACGCAATACATTCTTTATCAGGTAGGTATTGACTGTACAGGGAACCCCGTTCACCGCATTGTAGGCCATCATGATGGACTGCGCCTTTGCATCGACGATACAACGTTCGAAAGAAGGCAGGTAGAACTCTCGTAAGTCCCGTTCGGACATTTTTGCATTACAGCTCGAACGGTTGTGCTCCTCATTATTGACAGCAAAATGTTTAGGAGTAGAAACCGTTTTCAAATAACGGGGATGATCGCCTTGCAAGCCCTTGACAAACTCGCAGCCGATCACTCCGGTCAGAAACGGATCTTCTCCGTAAGTCTCCGGAGTTCTGCCCCAACGCGGGTCACGGGCCATATTTACAGTAGGCGACCAAAAAGTCAGCAAGTCACTGGCACCGGCTATTTGTTTCTTACCATAATCCAGCTCTTTCCAACGTCCCCGCGCCTCATCCGAAATGGCGGAAGAGACCTCAAAAATCAGCCCGGGATTCCAAGTTGCCGCCAACCCGATAGCTTGAGGAAATACCGTAAACTCACCCGGGCGGACAATACCGTGCAAAGCTTCGTTTCCATGATAATATTTATCAATATTCAAGCGGGGAATCTCTCTTGCATCATTCACCAGCAAAGAGATTTTTTCCTCTATCGTCAATCTGGAGAGCAAATCTAAAAGACGTTCATGCTGAGGAGCATTCATGTCGCGGAACAGCTCGCCACCGTTCTGTGCCTGCCCTGCCAACGGCAATGCCAACAGAGATAACGAGCATCCGATTAATTTAAGAATCTTCATCATGTAAGTTTGTAGTTTAAATATTTAAAAGTTTAAAGGGTTATCGTGTTAAATGTTTTGGGAGCCAGTTTTACATTGGCCACATGTCCTTTGCAGGCTATCCTGATATTCCGTTCTTCCGTATCTTTATTGGCGCAAAGAATAACTACCTGTCCATCCGGATTTTTAAATGCCAATACATTATCTCCTTTCGATACACTCAGCCGACGAGCGCCTTTCTTCACGAAATGGCTCAAATGCTTCATCACATAAAACTCCGGTGTATAAATGACCTGTTTCGTCTGTGAGTCGATACGTATCATCGCATTTTGTCTCCATCCCCAAGAACTGGCACCATCATCCTGCAAAACCATATTCCAGTACATATAAGAGTTCACACCTCCGTTCAAATAGGTATTCAGCAAGTCAAATGTATGTTCTGCCGCTCCCCAGTCAAAAGTACCGCCGCCACACTCGTTTTCTGTCTGCATCAGTTTCATATCAGGGTATTTTTGATGAACATCAGCCACAATATCTTTTCCTTCCCACTGCAATCCGATGCCACGGATATATTGGGCGGCATCAGTATCTTCCATCACACAAGCCAAATCTGCCATCTTATTGCAGTTAAAAGTACCGAACCATAAATCGACATTCGGATGCTTCTCGCTAAATACCGGTCCTAAATATTTCCCGATAAAATTGGCCATCGACTTCGGAAGCCAACTGCAATTGGGCCATTGGTGCTTTGTATAGGGTTCATTCTGAAAATACAACAGCGAAACATCAATGCCATTCTGTTTATACTCATCAATGAATTTGGATAAATAAAGCGCATAAGCAGTCAGATATTCGGGCTCTTGTATAAGATGATCACCGGCCACTTCATTTCCTTCTCTGAAATCGTTGTGCTCACCGGGAGCAGTCGCATAATGTTTGGTGGCTTTCATCCAGACAGGAGGACTCCAGGGTGAAGCCCATAACTTGAGATTCGGATTGATGGCTAATGCGGCTTTTATATAGGGTATCACCCCACCCTTATCGCGCTCTATACTGAAATTCTTCATTTCAAAATCTCCCGGAGTTTCATTATAACTATACCAGTCACGGGCATAGTCATTCGCACCGACCGGTAAACGGCAGAATGTAAAATGCACGCCATCCGGGCCAAACAAAGCATTTAATACCGTATCACGCTGCCCTTCGGACAGTAAAGACAAAGCATCCCATCCTAATTCATTAAAGCATCCGCCAAAACCGTCAATCACCTGTTCTTCCGTATCCGAAACAATAATGTCGGCATCCGCGTCTGTCTGCCTCTGGACCTGCACGGGCGACCTCTGCCACTGAGCCTGCTCGGATGTAGTATAAATTTCCGCTTCTTGAATATCAGGTGATTTACAGCCCTGAATTGCTAAAAGTGATAATAATAAAAATTTAAATCTCATAGGTATATAGTTTAGTAGTTGTGTTTATGTTCCATTACATTAAGTGAGGGAGGTACATCATCGGCACTCGCTCCCCATTCCGTATTACATTGATTACCCATTACAAATTCGAGTTTTCCTCCGTTTTCTATATCTTCATGACGAAACCAGGGCTTTGACCATACTTTACCATTCAGCTTAGCCGACTGAATATATTTATTATCAACCGAACAATTACGGGCAACAATCTCCAAGACCTTTCCATTGCTCAACTTCATTTTTACGGAAGAGAAGAAAGGACTTCCGATATGATATACCGGCAAGCCCGGTGTAACCGGATAAAAGCCCATCATTGAGAAAACGACAAAGGAAGAAAGGCCGCCACCGTCTTCATCTCCGGGAACTCCCATCAAATCATTCCGAAACCACTGATGAACCAGCGAACGGATCCGCTGCTGGGTTTTCCAAGGGGCCTGTGCATAGTTGTACAGATAAGGAATGTGTAGAGAAGGCTCGTTAGCCATAGAAAATTGCCCTACATTTCCTGTGTGATCAGGGAGTTGGGCGTAAAATTCGTACTTCGGTTTCCCCAACCATTCACTAAAGGTGGCATCCAGGTTTTTAACAAAAGCCGAAGCGCCCCCCATCATATTTACCAAATCGCCGAAGTTATGCTGAACGTCCCACCGATAAATCCAACCGTTGTTTTCTCCATAATATTCACGTGCACCGAGTCCCCCGGAAAAACGATAATCAAAAGGCTCTAAAAAACGGCCATCCTTATCCTTGGGGTGGAAGAAAGAGGTTTGGGGATTAAACAAATTACGATAGTTGTAAGAACAGGACACATAATGATCCGCTTCCTTCTCCAATCCGAGAGCAGAAGCGATACGCGACAGACACCACTGGTCATAAGCTGTCCCTAACGTTACAGCGACCGATTGCCTTTTCTCAAAAGAGTTCACTTCAGGCACCGTTTCCTGTTCTCCCGATGCCAATGACGGGATATATCCTTTTTCTTTATAAAAACGGTCTATCCATCCGGCCTTTGCACTCGACCAGGGAGCCAGCGTCTTTTCTTCAATGGCAGCCTTCGTATAGGTATAGGCCTTCTGTAAATCAAAATCACGTACTCCTTTATACCAGGCATCCGCTATGACAGAAACTCCATGATTGCAATTCATCCGGCGCGAATCTCCCGTCACTTCCGGAAAATTAGGAAACCAATGGTCCGAACTGAACTCGGACATCCTCAGAAATGAACGGATGATATCCGTATGTTTTTTCCGGTCGGTCAATATTCGTAAAGGATGGGCCGCCCGATAACTATCCCAAATCCAGTCGTCCGTATAGTAAGCATAACCACCGTCTTCATGTATCCGATTATCGTATACACAGAAATAGCGGCCTTCTTCACTGATGTTTACCGGACGTTCCAGGCAACGGTACAGAGAAGTATAGAAAACGAAACGGTCATTTTCCGTTCCACCGGAAACACTGATTTTTCCAAGTTCTTCGTTCCAGATTTTGCGTCCTGCCGACTTTACCTTTTTCAGATCAAAGCCTTTGATCTCTCTTCGCAAGTTCCTTTTCGCTTGCTCCACACTGATATACGAAACTCCATAACGGACATTCAACGAAAGCGGAGCGGCATTCCAGCCGACCACCACGCAGGTATTATCCCCTTTTGCCTTGCGTTTGCCTTCCTCCCATTTATCAGATTGGAGAGTACCCGTCTTCGTCGGCTCCGTATCCATCTCCATATAGATATATACCCGCAGGTTATTCCACATATTCTGATAACCGGAAATCACGTTACCGCTAACCTCCAATTCACCATTTCCGGCATTTAATATGAGATAAGGAGTTTTATCTTCCTTATAATCAAAATGATAAATTGCCGATTGGTGCGAAGGTGCAAACTCTACATGTAACTGCTGATTGTATAAATCCACCTGATAGTGATAAGGTTTGGTCACCTCGTTATCATACTCAAAATTGATTACCCGGGACAATCCGGATGCATCCCCCTGAAAAGGCGACAGGTTAAAAGCAAAAGAACCGCGATGGCTGATCTGTATCAACGGGAGCCCATGAATTTTATCCGAAGTATAATCACCACGCTGCGGATAAACTCTTAACATACTGTTGGGCAGATGTACGATCGGATAGGTAGGAACCAGCAAATGACTGATATTCCCCATATATGGATTCACATAATCAACCGGAGCTTTCGCCGAAGCAGCTTCCAGTTTTGTGATACCCGCCATTCCTGCAACAAACAATAAAATAAGTATTTTCCGAATTATAGTATTTACCATAAGTATTACGTCTGTAAAAAAATGCTACCTTAATAAAAACAGGTCCCATGGAACGATTGGTTGTACATCTCTATCCATGAGACCTGTATTCAAAAAATCACTGAAAACAATACCTTTTTACCTTACGAATTGATCAAAGGTTCTTTCTTTGTCATCGTTTCTTCTATATCGTGCCAAACGTCATAATCGGCATCGCCATTACTACCGTCACATCCGTCTTTCAACAGACGATACCGGTAATGTAAATAGAACCTTTGAATTCTATCCAAATTGGTCTTCGTCTCTACATATAAATTGCTTTCACTGCTATCTACCATTTCAACCTGCATGGTACCCACCGAAGTTATTGTCAAAGTCGCATCCTCATTCACTGTTATACGTATCGCATATTTCTGAATATCCTCTTTCGTCAATTTAGAAACATCATACGTATTCATACCGGCAAAACAACGAATCGAATTCTTTGTCAAGGGAACAACCGGACGTGTCAATGAGAACGAACTATACCGGTCGATATCTTCTCCATTTTCCTTATAGAATATATCCATACCTACCGTCGAGTAAGTAGTTGAAGGCGATTGAAGAGCATAATCATTTTTCAGCAAAACGCGGTATAGAACCGTACGTTTATCCGGATTAATTTCATAAGCCGATACACTTTTAATTCGAAGAGGAATCAGATAAATAGAATCGGGAGACAAACCTTCCGGACGTACATGTACCGGAATAGTACCATAATTATCTTCACTCTCCGCTTTTAATACGGTGGTCATATCAGGTATATCGTACCGCTGTGGGTCGAGTGCGTGGGCAAACTTCGACTCATCAATATCAAAATTCAATCGGTTATACTCTGCCAGCGCTTCATTATCCGGTTCCAGTTCCACCAATACATCCGTATCTATATGCTTGGTTCCTCCACATCCGATACTTATATATCCGGTGGACTCTTGCTTATTCAGATCATGGTTCACTGAAAAAACCAGGTTATCATCGCTTAAGACATTTATCACTTTCTTGTACAATTCCTTATCAAACTGTGCATCTTCATTACAAGCTGTCATGCAAAAAGTTACAGCAGCTGCCAATAATATACGACTTGTTTTCATGTTCTTTTCCTTAAATACATAGGTTTATATTAATCATCCCATCCCGGATTCTGATCCAACTTAGGAGCTTTTCTCACTTCATTCCGGGGAATAGGCAAAAACACTGTTTTTTTATCAACCACCCGGTTACGATAGTCCGCATGATTGACAACTGTACGCTGGAAAAATTCGTTTTCAAGTCCGTCTATATTCATACCCTCGATAGGTTTGCCTTCTTCCTCTTCATAAATACCCCAACGGCGAATATCATAGAAACGACGTCCTTCACCCAAAAACTCAACCATACGTTCTGTCACGATCTGTGCATCCATATCCTCCTCAGTTGCATAATCCTGTGCCCGTAATCCCGGCAAGCCTGCTCTATAGCGAATCATATTGAACGCTGTGATCATATCCTGCAAATTACCGGCTCTCGAGAGTTCATAAGTTTCGCCACTCTCCATGGTTACCGTATGCGTAGAATTTAAATGATTGATGGCTTCCGCATAAGACAAAAGAATTTCAGCGTAACGAATAATCGGAAAGGCTTTGGCTACACGAGCAGAGCCGTTACCATTATACCAATTGTCTGAAGGATGAATATATTTCTTCAATACATATCCGGTTACAGCATAATTTCTATCCTTATGGTCTCCGGTAGCCATATTCTTTCCTGCATTACCATTCATATAATAATTCACCGTCAAATTGAAAGAACCGCTATTACTACAAGAAGTTCCCGGCCAATAACAACCACTAAATCCTACACAAGCATAGAATCGCATCTCACGATTACTGTACATATTATAAGTACCTCTATTTAAGCGATAACCAGAGAATGTCTGAACCCTTGTCGTATTACCTTCTTCCGAATATTCATCGGGAGCAGCTTCCTGAATTGTTTTTCCGTTACGCGTCTTATAAGCATCCACTAATTTCTGTGTCAGGCACATACCGCTATATCCTCCCATGACTGCCGGGAAAGATTGACGGGTATACTCTGCCACTTCTCCTGAATTACGCGCCCAGATCAATTCTTTATTTTGTGTCGAATAAGTTTCTCCATTAAACATATCCGTATAAGATTTCAAAGGGTCGATTCCTCCGGCGCCATTCGGAAAAGTTTCCGTAGGAACACCTTCCGGCAACTCAGGGGTAACATATGCGCCGGAACTTGAGGCTCCTACCGTATGCAATGTATAGCGTTGTCCGCCATCCATATCCATTACACGCTTGGCAGCAGCAGCTGCCAATGCCCATTTTCTTTCATCATAGGTTTGGGATACATATTGTACTCCATCCGTACCACGTTTCCAGTTTCCAAAATAGCGATAAGCTGCCGTTCCTCCATTAAATGCCGGACTAGCCGCCTGTAAACGTACGCGGGCTATAATTGCGTAAGCTGCCCCCTTTGAAGGACGGCCATAATTTACGACAGAAACATCCGCTGGAATGTATTTAGCAGCTATTTCCAGTTCGGAACAAATGTATTCCACTGTCTCATCATACGTGGCACGAGCCCGATCATAATACTCCGCCTCTTCATTCGTTTCCAGAACCTCATCACCCAAGAGTACTGCCGGACCATAATTCATCAGAATATAATAATAAGCATACCCACGAAGAAAATGAGTGTAACCCAATAACTCCTGTTTTTGCAAAGGCGTAATATTCGTACATTCGTCCATTCTGTTCAAAATAAGATTCGCTTTACGAATTACCTTATAACAGGTACTCCATACTCCTAATCCCTGAGTATTGGCAGCAGAAACAAGTCCTAAAGTCAATGCTTTTCCATGGAACAAGTCATAGCCCATCAACGTAAATATATCATCGGCAGCCGTAATACCGGGAGGTTCGTCATTTTCAAATATCTTACTCTCATCCGGCAACTCTCCTGCCGTTCCCCATAAATATTTCTCCAAATTTACCCGGTTGGCAAATACCGAGTCATATTTCAATGTATCATCAAAATATTTGTCAACACTCAAAAAATCGCATGAGCTCATTAATCCCAATACCAAACATGGGATTAACCAAACACTCTTATTTATGAATTTCATACTCATTCTATTTTAAATCAAAAAACAATTCTTAAAAATTCACATACATCTGGAAAGCAAAACGCTGTGGAATCGGATAAGCTCCACCATTGTGATCGGCCTGCTCTGCATCCCACAATTTCATCGGGCTCCAGATACACAGGTCAGATGCAACAAACTGCAAATCAAGAGAACGTACTCCCAAATATTTCAGTAATCTACCAGCCGGTAAATTATAGTTAACACTAATTTCCTGCAATCTCAGATAGCGTGCATTTTGATACCAGAATGACGAGAACTGAGTATTATTCTCATTCTTACCATAGCTAAGACGTGGGAATCTTGCATTCGGATTCTCTGTCGAAGGATCACCGGAATAAGATGCCGGAGTCCAACGGTTACTTTGGTCAGCAACAATCTTCAGCACATTACCGGTTTTTCCACCATAAAACGGTATATACCCTTCACCATTCTTTCCTTTATCCCAATATCCGTTGTCATCTACAAAATAGTAGTCTGTCTTTCCAGTTCCTTTAAACAAGACCCCTAAAGTCAAATTCTTATACCGGAATTCTCCACCAAAACCATACATCAGACGCGGATAGTTCGGATAAGATAAAGGCACTTTGTCATCATCATTAATCACACCATCCCCATTTACATCTTTATATTTGATATCTCCCGGCAAATAATCTCCGAACGTCTGCTTCGGACTGGCGGCTATGTCCGCTTCGTCACGGAAAAGCCCCAAAGCAATATATCCACGGAATGCATTGTTTACATAACCTGAATAGTTTTGATAATCATACTTTTGTACAGCCTGTTCCCAATTTTTCACTTCATTGGCCGAATAAGTAAAGTTTCCGCGCAATGTAAACGACATATTTTTATTGATATTCTGAGTAAATGAAATATTACCGTCTGAACCATAACTTACCATCTTTCCGACATTACCGAAAGGCATTTTCTGTAAACCAGCATAGTCAGGGATTTGTTGACGTTCCTGATAGATACCGTCACGTTTATCATAGAAAACATCTACTACAAAATTTAAACGTTCTCCAAACAGTTTACCTTCAATACCAATATCCGTTTTCTTGGCAATTTCCCATTTCAAGTTATCAGCGCCTATCGTCTCTTCTGTGATATATCCGTTGGTACTTCCCCAACCACCACCATCACCAGTTTTCAATAGCGTCAGATAAGGGAAACGAGTATTTGTCAAACGGTCGTTACCTACCGTACCGTATGATCCACGGATTTTCAAAAAGTCCAACCATGGCAATTTCTCCCGTACCCAATCATATCCGGTAGGAACCCATCCCACAGCTACTGCCGGAAAAAATCCGAAACGATCTCCCTTTGCAAAGTTGGCCGAACCGGTATAGCCAAAATTCAAATCCAAAAAATAAGTATCACGCAATCCGTAAGTGATTCGTCCTGACAGACCCTGATAACGGATAGGAATAGCATACATGCTCCTTAAACTTTCATCTTTATCATCAATATCCTTATTCATCTTCTGCTCACTACTCATATAGTAGTACAACAGCCCACTCAGGCGGTGTTGTTCGGCAAAAGTCCTTTCATAATTCAACATCGATTCGAAATGTACTTTATAATATTGCTCGTCTTCATGCGTGTACTTCACCGGTTCGCTGTCTAACTTCTTATATAGTCCCAATTCTCCGGTATAACGACGGCGATCTGCGTAATACATCTCGGGACGCACATAACGTTTCTCCTTCAAGTTCAACTCCGTATCATAAGCTATCTGTGCCCGGGCACTCAAACCTTTAGTAACCATAGAAAGATCTTGCTTCAACTCTACAGTCGATTTTCCACGGAAATGACGTGTATTACTCATACCGGTGTAATTCAGCATGACATAAGGTGAATAAGCATTATCTGCTCCATAAGCCGGTAATTGTCCGGTAGAATAAACTCTTGGAATAGTCAACGGTGTCAAATTGCGCTGTGTGGCCCATAAAGCATCCGTATCGGCATTACCGGGCTCTGCCTTTTCTGAAATAAAACCATCGGACCCAAAGTAAACCGTAGTTGTTTTAGTCAGATTAATATCTAAATTGACGCGATAATTGTAGGTGCGATATCCGACTTTTGTGGAATACTTAGAAGATTTTTCCTGTTTGTAGGCAGAAGATTCATTAGACATGCCCAAACTCAGATAATAACGTGCAAGGCTACCACCGCCTTTTGCATTTATATAATAAGTCTGCTGCAAAGCATTACGATTCAAAACCTCTTTCTGCCAGTTTACATTCGGATACAAGTCCGGGTCTAACTGATATTTGATCAAGTCCAATTCCATGTCTGAATACAAAGGCGTGTTTCCTCTGACTCTAAGAGCCTCATTCGCCAATTTTGCATAATCATAAGCCTCCAGATATTCGGGCATATTTACCATATGAGAAATAGTCCAATTGGCGCGGGCTGTAATCTGCAATTTATCTGCCGTACCTCTCTTAGTAGTTACCAAAACAACACCGTTTGCACCACGAACACCATACACTGCTGTTGCAGACGCATCTTTCAATACCGAAAAACTCTCGATATCCGAGGGATCTATCTCGCTCAAATTACCCTCCAAACCGTCAATCAACACCAAAGCACTGCTGTTGGCACCGAAAGTACCGATACCGCGAATCCAAAACTCTGAGATATTTTTTCCGGGTTCACCACTACGCTGAAGTGAAATAACACCCGGAATACGTCCACCCAACATATTGTTGATATTCGTTGCCGGAGTTTGTATGTCTGCTATATCGACATTGGTGATAGCACCTACAACGCTCACTTTACGCTGCGTACCCATACCTACAATAACCGTTTCTTCAAGTACTTGCGAATCCTGTTTCAATTTAATAGAAATATTACTCTCCGATTTCGTCACCAAATACTCTTCCTGCTTATATCCCAAAAATGAAACAACAATCACATCATTTTTCTGAGCTTTCAAAGAAAATTTACCGTCAATATCCGTGACAGCTCCCACTCCCGGAGAATTCTTAATAAAAACACTGGCTCCAGGAACCGGCATATCCAAATCATCAAACACTTGTCCGGACACTGTAAATGTACTTTTTTGTTGTGCAAACACAGCAACACAGCCACACAACAAGAACAATAAAAATATATATTTCTTCATACTGTATTATCTTAAAAGTCTCAATTATCATTCAATAGCAAGTCGGCGTACACACTGATTTTCACTATCACCAATATAGATAGTTCCATCGGTATCTAATGCTACACCAAAAGGTTTGTCAAACAATGCTTCTTCCGGAGTTCCATCCATAAATCCCGATTGACCGGCAAGTCCGATTACCGTACTGACAATTCCATCTTGTGAAATCTTTCTGATCACATGATTATTCGTATCGGCCAAATACAACTCATTATCCGCACTTACTATCATCTGACGAGGTTCGTTAAACATAGCATACTCACAAGGGCCATCTGCATATCCCGAACGATTCGTCATACCGGCATACAATTTATGTTCACCTGTTTTTAGATTGTATGTATAGATACAATGAGAGTTAGTATATGCCAAATATAAAATATGTTCTTCCCCTTTAATCGGACTAAATACTATATAAGAGTCGCTCTCGGCCATCAATTTCGTCTGTGTTGAAACAGCCATTGTATATCCCGTTGACGGATCAAACCGTAATAATGTGCCATCCTTTGCGCGTGTATACATAAATCCATCATATTTGCACATTGCAAATGAGTGTTTAAATTTAATATCAAAATCATCACTGGAGGGATCTTTACGCAAAGATGATTTACGGGGGATCCACATGTTCTCTGACGAAAGTACCCAATACTCCATTCCTGCATCTGACGGAATATACACCGTTTGTCCATCATCGGCTATACAAGGCTGATTGAGCGGTGCACCGGTATTGGGGATAAGAATCTGACTCTTATCTTCCAATTCATTTACCAGCATCACTTTGTTGTTATCATAATAACTATCCAATTCCCGGCAACAAACAAATATATTATGGTCAGTATCAATTGCCAAATAAGTAACCTTCGGGAATTGAGTTTCGGCAAGATTTCCCACTTGCGCTCCGGGAGTTCCTTTCATACCGCAAAGCGTAGTTACCGTAGTTTGAATATGATAAGTAAAATGTTCGTCAAACGCCACTTTATTATCACCTACAGAAACTGTAATAGTACAGTCTTCGCCCGGTTTACGCGGGGTAATTACATACATTTTTTCGCCGGTACTTCGAACTACAGCTGCTTTTGTGTCATTAAAATACACATTGATTTTACTTACATCCGTACCGAAATTTTCCCCACTAAAGACCATTTTAGTAGCAATACCACCTTCTTTCGGATAAAAATCCGTCAACACAATCGGCTTGTTGGGATCGTGTTCATTCTTTTGGCTTTCATCATCTTTACAAGAAGAGAATCCTGCAATAAGGAAGCCCATCAACAAAGATGTGAAAATTCTAAATCTGTTACTCTTTTTCATAATATAGTTATTTAATTCCATGAATCTCATTTTTTATACAAATGGTAAATTTCGGCCTGATGCTTAGGTAGATTGTAAGAAAGCTTGCCCTCTTGAATCTGTACGTTATTTCCCGACCAACACTCTATGCCACCGGAAACTTTCTCCGGAGTGATCCCAAGATCCTGAAGAGTCAGTTCACCACTCTTCACACCTTCGTCATAATTAAAATAAGCAATGTAATAAGCGTCTTCCGTTTCTAAAGTAAACAGGTCGACCGAGCGGTTAGAACCGGATACTTTATGACCATAAGCCGGTCTGAACGTTTTACCAAGATTGACAACTGCATTGATCCGGTCGTTAACAGCGAATTTCTTCACCTTTTCCTGTGACACCTCTGTTCCGATATAATTTCCTTTAGTCGATAAGTTATCGCCAATCATGAAATAACCCGTCACAGCTCCACTTGTGATACGAGACATATTTTCCGCTTCGCTCCGGTCTCCCATCACAAGATGGTCAGGATCATTATAAGCATATACGCGATCCAGCCACCATCCGAAAGACAAACTGTTCATCATGTAATTGGTGTGCCACATTTCTCCCCAGGCATCACAGCTGATACGACGGGCATTCGCATACTGATAAGGGAAAAGGGGAGCGATCGATTCGACAATAAACATTTCGTCTCCACAGCGTTCACGCAGATATTTCATCCCGTAGTTAAAGGCTTGGGTACCAGTTGTTATATCCTTATTATACCATTTGTCTGCCTCAACCATACCGGCAGTAAGAAAATCCAGTTTGAGATATTTAAAACCGGCTGCTTTAAATTTATCAATGAAATAATTAATTCTCGACAGTGTAGCCGGAGCTGTAGGGTCCATACAGCCGGCACCATACAATTTCCGTTTCTGACCGTTCACCTTTAAGTGCGATTGGCTGTATTTATAGCCATTATTCCCTTCAATATCACGTTCATTGTCCGGAAACCAGTCATTGAACGGAGTCCAGTAAATACCCGGCACCTGCCCATTGGTAATACAATGCCGAGCAAAATCTTCCAGTTGCTCCCAATTCAAGTTATCCCAATAAGAATCCAAGCCGACAAAAACAACTCCGCTTGCGCCAAAACCGCCTTTCCCCTGTAAATACTCTTTCACAAAATCAGAGGCGGAAAGCACTCCTTCATAATTCACATGCGTACTCATACCCCCCCAGCTATTCCAACCGAACGGAGTTCCCTTGGTCCACTCCCGTTTAGGAACAACGGCTGCATTCGCTTCTCCAAACGTTTCCATACCCAGCCTCCAATCATCAAAGAAACCCACAAACATTCTGGATGACTTCACCGTTGTGCTTTTTATAGAACCGTGCACCTTATCATCACGTGTAGCAGAATGGCTGGCACCGCTATAACATTCCAATTTAGTGATACTCCGGTTATCACGGGATCCTACCATACGTATAGCCGACTTCCAGGTATCATGCTCTACGGAACCAATCACAAGACCATTCTGGCTACCACCGTTAAAGATGGAAGTCACTTCGAATGAAATCGTATCGCGAGCCAACGGTCCGGAAGCGTGTATGGCGCTTGCCGATTTTGATTGCGACAACGGTAACGAACCGTAAGTTATAAAACCATCATTATCAAAAGGGACAAACAATAGACGATTGTCAGTATCCTGAGGTAAGAATTGATTGGTTGCCGTCGTATAAATCGGAGAGATATAATTGGTTACCAACACCTTTCCATCCACAGAAGTAAGATAAACTTCCGTCAGAAAAAAATCTTTGGAAGAATAAAGATAAAAAATCTGTTCGATGGTAGGAGCACCCTCTTTCTTATACTGTATCGTACATTTTTGAGCCGGACCGAACTCATCGGTAATCTCATCCTTTGTAAACTTCACATCTGTATATTCGGAACTATTATAGTAATTCGAAGAATTATTGAACCGAACAAACACATCGCTCAAAATGAGCTCTCTATTCTTCAGCAAATCAAATTGCTTTGTCTCGTCTTTAAAACGAACCGTCCACTCACCGGCAGAAAATTCACGGCTATCGGCACAAGCACTTTCCAAGAATAAGATCTGAATGAACAATAAGCAAAGCGAATACTTAAATATACAATTTCGTCTCTTCATTTTATTAAATTTAAAAATTAACAGATGCATTACTTTGTTAGCCAAAAGTAGCCGATTCGTATATCTTAAAATTGCAAAATACAAGCAAAAAATAGAAAATTCGTAGTAACAGCAGGGGCAATATCCATGGAATAGAACCTCCATACCATTTTATGGAACAGATATACCGATTAAGGTAATGACAACCTATCAGAAGAAATTCGAAAAGTAATTATAAATAAGAATGGAAAAACCTCACAGAATTAAGTGCTGAAAACAGCCGATTCGCTAACCGGCACAAGCAAAAAACAATAGGGAATTAGACAATAAGTCTAAGAAACAAAAAATTCACTGCTCCCATCAGTTATCCAAAAACTAAAATTGTAATGATTTAAACAAAACGGCAGGTTGCTTAAAAGTAAAAACAGAGTTTCTTTTACAGTAAAGATAATACACAGGGTAAACAAAACACACAGAGCTGGCTATCAGCATATTAGATGAATACATTTTTTCCCGTAGAGAATCAGGTCGTTTCTCTACGGGAAAAGTATCGTTTCTCGTAGAGGAACTATCTAAAAGTCCATAAGATATGACAAAGGGAGTAAAATGAGAAAGTAAGCCCCAACCTCCCTTGTAAAGATAAAGGCAATTACCCTTTTCTCACACGTTTATAAGAACGATGTCCGTATATAGTTACCACCACAAAACAAATAAATGGAAGTATAAACGAAAGATTCACCGCCGGCATTCCAAATAAAGCATGCTGATCAATGATACTTGCCTGCAACGGAGGTAAAACCGAACCGCCTAAAATAGCCATAATCAACCCGGCAGCGCCAAATTTGGCATCATTACCCAAACCTTGAAGAGCTATTCCGTAAATAGTAGGGAACATCAATGACATGCATGCCGAAACACCGACCAAACAATACATACCTCCGATATTCTGTAGGAAAATAACTCCCGTTGTGAAACAGCAGGCGGCAATAGCCAAAATCTTCAGCAGTAGTCCGGGATTGAGATAACGCAGTATGAAAGTACAGACAAAACGGCTCACACAAAAAATAACCATTGCTATTATATTGTATTGCTGAGACAAAACTTCCGCAGCCTGTTCACTCATCCCTTGCGAGGTAAACAAACGGGTACCGTATTGAATGATAAATGTCCAACACATGATTTGTGCACCCACATAGAAAAATTGAGCAATCACCCCTTCACGATAATGATGAATGGAAAAGATACGCTTCAACGTAGGCAGAAAATCGATGGAATGAGACTGGTCAGCATTTTTGGGCATCTTCACCATACGGATCAGCAATAGCATAACCAGAATGACAATACCGATTACCAGATATGGAGCAATCAGTACGGCCAAGTCCGAATCACGCATCGCCTCGAACTCGGTTTGAGACAACTGAGCCCGTTCGGCAGTATCCATCGGATTCAGACGGTTCTGGATAAAATTCATCGCCACATACATGCCTAATAATGACCCCATCGGATTGAAAGACTGGGCCAGATTGAGCCGACGCGTAGCCGTCTCCTCCGTGCCCATCGACAGGATATACGGATTAGCACTGGTCTCAAGAAAGGAAAGTCCGCAAGTCAAAATAAAATAGGCAATTAAAAAAGGATAATAATTTCCGGTCATCATGGCAGGAAAGAAAAGGAGAGCACCGAATGCATACAGCCCCAATCCCAACAAAATGCCGGCCTTATAAGAATACCGGCGGATAAATATAGCAGCCGGAAAAGCCATTGCAAAATAACCACCATAAAAAGCGACTTGCACCAATGCGCCATCCGTCACACTCATACGGAATATCTTGGAGAAAGCTTTTACCATAGGATTGGTTATGTCATTGGCAAATCCCCAGAGTGCAAAACAACTGGTGATGAGAATAAAAGGAATAAGATAGCTGACGCCGTCTTTGCTCAGGATAGAAAAGCGTTTGGTGTTATTCATAATGGTATAAATTCGTTAGGATATAAACTCGTTTGAGGTTGTTCGTAAAAATAAAAGGTTATTCGTATAAATGGAACATACGTTCCATCGGTTGCCATTTTTGTGCGGAAGTAGATCCGGGAGTCACAAGTTGGAAAATCGCCATATAATCTTCCCATTCCTGCTGGCGGGGCAAAGTGGCAAGCCGTTCCATTGCCGTGTCCCAATCAAAATCGAGTGCAGTCTCGACTATCATAAACAAACGTGTATCCAAAATGTAAATTTCCATTTCAAGGATACCGACTTCCCGGATACCGGCGATAACTTCCGGCCAGATTTCCGCTTGGCTGTGGCGTCGGCGATACTCGGCTATCAGCTTCGGATCGTCACGCAGATCCAATGTCCGGCAATATCGTTTCACCGGTTGATGATGCTCTTTAGCCGCATAACTTTTAATAGATGTTTCCATGGTTTTATTTTTATCTGTCCCTTTAAATAATTTCTGTAATTTCATCACGTGTCTTAATCTCCCCACACGCCAAAGCTTGCACAAGGATATTTCCAATAGCAGTGGCCTCAACAGGACCTGCATACACCGGAATGCCCAATGCTTCTTCCGTCAGGCGGTTGAGAAGGCGGTTACGACACCCTCCCCCTATGATATGAAGTTGGGTAACAGGTGACGGTAACAAGCTGTTTAACTGAGTGACTCCTTGTTTATAACGTTGCGCGAGCGATTTAAGTATACAAAGAACATATTCACCACAAGTTTTTGGTACGGCAAGGCGATGTTCACGGCAATAATCGGCAATTGCTTTCTCCATATTCAACGGACTTTGAAAGACCTCGTCATCCACACGAATAATTGAATTGATTTCCGCATTCTCCGCAGCAGTTATCAGAGTTTCGTACTCCGTATCTTCGCCTCGTTCTTTCCACTGAGCTATAAGTTGCTGCAAAATCCACAAGCCTGTGATATTCTGCAAAAAACGGATTTTACCTCCCACGCCTCCTTCATTGGTAAACCCTGCCAAGCGGGCCTCTTCGGTAAGGATAGGTTCGTCTAATTCAACTCCAAGAAGCGACCAGGTTCCGGAACTTAGGAAAGCTTTTCGAGAATTAGCACCACCGGTGACGGCAGGCACTGCAAATACGGCACTTGCAGTATCGTGCGAACCTACGGCAACCACATCGACCTCACCATTCATACCGATCTCTTCGGCAATATCGGCTTTCAGTTTTCCCCGTACGGTTCCGGGCATTACTATTTCTCCGAAAAGACGTTCGGGTAAACCCAAACTATCTATTAATGGATAGTTCCAAGTACGCTTACGGGCATCAAGCATTTCGGAGGTAGAAGCAATGCAATATTCATTATTTGCCACACCTGTCAGAAAGAAACTGAAAAGATCGGGCATAAATAGCAACTTATCTGCAAGTTCCAATTGTACATCCCCGTTCTTTTTCATACTGTAAAGCTGAAAAAGCGTGTTAATAGGCATCACTTGAATACCGGCCTCTGCATAATGACAGGAAATATCCATATGTCCGAACAGTTCTTCGGGTAATCCATTCGTGCGCGGATCGCGATAGCAAACCGTATTACCCAACAAATTGCCTTGCCTGTCTATCAATCCGAAATCTACCCCCCAAGTATCGATTCCGATACTTTTTATGGAATATCCTTTATGGGCAGCCAGACGAAGCCCGGTTTTCATTTCACCGAACAATGCAAGGAAATCCCAATAAATATAGTTCCCCATTCGGATTTGCCGGTTGGGAAAACGATATACTTCCTCCAGTGTTAACCGCCCGTTGTCGATGGTGCCGGCCATCACTCGCCCGCTACCTCCACCAAAATCCACTGCTAAATATGTATTCATAGCTCAACTCTTTTCTAAATAATAAGGAGGAGAAAAAGAGACTTGGAAATACATCCCCATTTTCCCCTCCTTTTTCATCTTATTATTTAGTCTTCTTACCTAAAACGTAAGTCTCGAGATCATCAATCTCTTCGGGCGTCAACACGGTATAATCACCACCGGACTGGATAATAATACGGCATGCCATCTCGAAGAACATGGCACGTTCAAAAGCTTCGTCGAAATCTTTTCCACATACCACTTGTCCGTGTTTTAACAGTAATACCGAATTGTGGTCTTTCAATCCGTCGATCACCCCTTGTGCCAATTCTTTCGAACCGGGACGATAATAAGGAACTACCGGCACTTCGCTGCCTACATGACAAGGTATTTCGGCCGTTACATTCAGATTAGTGGGACGATTCTTCATACAAGCCACCGCAGTAGCATAATGAGACTGGAAATGAAGCACCACATTCACATCGGGACGCTCACGGAGAACACCGAAATGGAAACCGCTCTCCATAGACGGCTTCACACCATTCAGCACTTCTCCCGTCGAGAGTTTACAGATGGAGACCTTTTCTTTGGGCAGAGAAGGCACCCAAGAGCCTGTACCGGAAATCAGCACTTCATCCCCTATACGCCAGGAGATATTACCGCTACTGCAAATAGTAAGTCCGGCATCGCCTACACGATGAGCCTGGGCTATAAACTGTTCTATCTGTTCATTCGTTATCATAATGACTACAATGCTTTTTTATAAAGTTCAAGTATTATTTCTTTGCTCACTTCACGGGGATTTCCCGGGGTACATACATCGGCAAACGCCGCCGTAGCCAACTTATCCAGATCTTCTTCCTTTATTCCCAATTCGGATAAATGCTGCGGGATCCCTACACGGACAGAAAGTTCCCGGACTGCCTTGACCGCCGCAGCAGCGGCTTCTTCACGAGTCATATCCGGCGTATATACATTCATAGCCTTGGCTATCTCTACATATTTATCGAGTGCCGCAGGAGCATTGAACTCCATCACAATAGGCAACAGCAAGGCATTTGCTACACCGTGAGGTATATCGAAAATAGCTCCCAACGGATGTGCCATGCCATGCACAACTCCCAAACCTACATTAGAAAACGCCATACCGGCAATGTACTGGGCAACCGCCATACCATTACGGGCTTCGGCATTGGATGGCTCATTGACAGCCGTCTCAAGATAACGGGCAATCATTTCGATCGCTTTTATCTCGAACATATCGCTCATCTCCCAGGCACCTTTCGTTATAAGTCCTTCAATGGCATGCGTCAAAGCATCCAACCCGGTAGAAGCTGTCAGCCCTTTGGGAAGGGTATACATCAATTCGGCATCTACAACGGCAACTACAGGAATGTCATTGGGATCTACGCAAACCATTTTCTTTTCATTGGCTTCATCGGTAATCACATAATTAATAGTAACCTCGGCCGCCGTACCCGCCGTAGTAGGCAAAGCAATAATGGGAACAGATTTGTTTTTCGTATCTGCCACCCCTTCCAGAGATACTACATCACTGAATTCCGGATTATTGGTTATAATACCGATCGCCTTGGAAGTATCGATCGATGAACCGCCACCGATTGCAAGAATAAAATCGGCACCCGAAGCTGCAAAAGCCTGTAGACCAGCCTTGACATTAGCTACGGTAGGATTCGGTTTGACATCACTGAAAACCTCGTATGGAACAGAAGCTGTTTCAAGTACTTTCAACACTTTATCGGCTACCCCGAATTTAATAAGATCCTTATCCGTAACGACCAGAGCCTTATGCAGCCCCAAACGGGCGATCTCTTTCGGGAGCACTTCCCGTGCTCCCGGTCCGAAGTATGAAACTTCGTTTAATATAAATCGATTAATCATTTTATTCCATTATTTATAAATAGGACCATAAACAGCACATGCTCTGTAATCCGCTCCTTCTTTCTCCATACCGAAAGCATTCCATGCGGCCGGACGGAAGATAGCGTCTTCTTCGACATTGTGCATACATACAGGAATACGCAACATAGAAGCTAATGTGATCAGATCCTGTCCGATATGCCCATAACTGATAGCACCATGATTGGCCCCCCAATTGTTCATTACCGAATAAACATCTTTGAATGCAGGTTTGTCACACAAACGGGGTACAAACCAAGTGGTCGGCCATGTACGGTCCGTACGTTCATCCAACAAACGGTGAACTTCCGGATCGATCTCTACCGTCCATCCCTCGGCAATCTGGAGTACCGGGCCTAATCCTTTAATCAAATTCAGACGTGTCATCGTAACAGGCATGCCTCCTTTGGATAAGAAATTGGAAGAGAAACCGCCGCCACGGAAATAATCACGGTTAGCAGGATACCAGGTAGTAGCTTCCAGACATTTCTCCATCTCTTTTTCCGTGATCTCCCAGCAAGGTTTCATCGCCGGTTCACCTTTCTCATCAGTTTGCTGACCGGTTCCGTCAAGCGTTGTAGCACCGGAATTGATCAAGTGAATAATACCATTGGCAGCCATGCCGGTAAGTTCTTTTCCTGTCACGCGTTTTACCGCTTCGGGGCTCCAATAGGTACGCACGTCCGAGAATATCTGCGCACGGTTTGTCAACAGATGCCCGAAAAGCATCGCTACGCCGTTACAGGCATCATTTTCGGTAGCTACCACATAAGCTTCACGAATACCGTTCCAGTCAAAAGAGGTATTCAATAAGGCTTCCGAATAATCCCCGTTAGGATAAAAGTCGGTCCATTGGCGTTGCCCCTGGAATCCGGCAGCGATGGCATTGTGCCCTAAAGCCTCTTCTTTGAAGCCCATCTCACGCAGTTTCGGATTTCCCTGCATCAAATCGCGCATGATAATAGTCATCTTGACAATGAATTCCCAGTCTTCGTCTTTCTGCTCACGGGTTTTTGTTTTCTCCGGAAGGTTGAAGTCTTTTCCTTCGTTCTTCTTACAATACTTTTCGGTCCAGGCCATTGCTTTGGCGAACTCTTCTTTATCATAAATACCCTCTGTCATGCGACGGATGATTTCTGTGAGGTCGACAGACTCATTTCGCATACCGAGATATTCCTGGAAGAAATCCGGATTAACGATAGAACCGGCAATACCCATGGAAACACTACCCATAGAAAGATAAGATTTTCCTCTCATAGTAGCTACCGCCTGGGCAGCACGGGCAAAACGCAATATCTTTTCGGCTACATCGGCAGGAATGGAATTATCATTCAGATCCTGTACATCGTGTCCGTAAATACCAAAAGCCGGCAGGCCCTTCTGTGCGTGTCCTGCCAATACGGCTGCCAAATAAACGGCTCCCGGACGTTCGGTTCCGTTAAATCCCCAAACCGCCTTCGGGTAATACGGGTTCATATCCATTGTTTCGGCTCCATAGCACCAGCAGGATGTCACGGTAATGGTTGCCCCCACCCCTTCACGTTCGAATTTCTCGGCACATGCAGCACTTTCGGCCACACGTCCGATCGTACCGTCGGCTATCACACACTCTACCGGAGTACCGTCTCCGTTTCTTAAATTTGTAGAGATCAATTCGGCTACGGCTTTAGCCAGATTCATTGTCTTTTCTTCAAGACTTTCACGAACACCACCCTGACGACCATCAATGGTAGGGCGAATTCCAATTTTCGGATACTTTTTCATATTCTTATGATTTAAATAAGTAAAACATTTCCATCTGTACTGAACTGTGCTGAAACATAGGAATAAAAAATCCTATAAAGATCCTCTTAAACGTATCTCGGTAGGCAAATACGTATGTATCTGCTTGCCGGTAAGGATAAAATCGGCTGTCAATGTCCCCATCTTTTCCCAATCGATACTCAGCGTAGTTATTCCCCTGTCTATCACTTCATAAGCAGGAGTTTCATTATAGGCCAACAAGCCGAAATCAGTTCCGCAAACCAAACCTTCTATCCGGCTTTGTCTGATGATATGTACCACATCGACCTGTCGGATAGCGATATAAACCTCGCCTTCGCGCACTTTCATTCCTTCCACATCCTCCCTCACTTCGCACATGAATTCCCGGTCGGCACAAAACTTCCGGAAACTGTCACAAGTGCTCCGGGGGTGCTTTGTCCCTTTCACAAACAACAAAACGAACCTTTTATAGTGCCGCAACCGATCGGCCAGTTGCAATAATGCCTGATAAAAAGAATCATCGAAATCCTGACATATATAAGAATAATCTTTCTTGTCGAACTTGCCGAAGTCGAGCAATAAGAGTTTGGAAGAGTCTATTTTATAAAGATTAGGAGAGAACTTTTCGTTATCGAAGTTCATAACAACGTATTTATTATACCGCCCCAAGGATTCACGAAGAATAGCATTGAACAGGCTCTCATTATATTGGTGAAACCATAAATCGACCTTATAACGGGAAGACAAATGCTTGATAATGCTATTGTAAAGGGTGTCTTTAAATGGGGAATATTCATCAAGCAACAACAATATGCTTTTCTGCCTGTTTACCACATAATACCCTTTTCCGGGGGTGGAATCAATAATTCCCCGTTCTTTCAAATCGATGAAAGCTTTGAAAACCGTATCACGTGATACCTTATAATCCCGGCTCAACTGATTGATAGAAGGCAAGGCATCGTCTACCTTATATCTACCCATTGAAATATCTTGGCTGATGAGATCGGCCAATTGCTTCACTTTGGTTGTTTGCTGTCCGAATATAATCTCCATATCTACAGATCAAAAGGTTTTCAGAAAATGTCCGGCAACTATGCTGAACCATCCTGCCGCAAAGAAAAGTAATTTATTTAAGATCAACAAGAATAAGAAATATGTTTTGCAACACAAGATCGAGGATAATCGTATAAAAAAATATCCTGATACCTTTTATTCATAGTATCAGGATGCAACTATATTTCTTAAAATCAACAGATTGATTTTATTTATTCGGTGCATTCCACTTTTTTGTTTCCGAGCAGGTTATATTCAGCGTTTGCTTTCCTGTTTGAATTCTGAAATCTCCTTTTTCCAGTATCCATTTACCATCATAGCCTACAAAAGCCAAATCGCTGCCTTTTACTTTCAATATAACGGTTTTCGTTTCACCCGGTTGCAGTTCTACCTTTTCGAAAGCACGAAGACGGCGGATATCAGGAGTCAAGGAAGCCACCAGATCACTACTGAAAAGCAGAACACTCTCCTTACCTGCCTTATCACCGGTATTGGTCACATCGACCGTAAAAACGAGTTCATCACCGGCAGTAAACGAAGGTTTATTCACGCTCAGACGATCATAGGCAAAAGTCGTATAGCTAAGCCCGTAGCCAAAAGCCCACTGAACAGACATCACCGCATCATAATCATAAGCTCCCTGCATCTTCTCAAGGTCTTCACACGGTTTATAATCATAAGTCACCAAAGAATTGATATCTTTGGGATAAGTATAGGGCATCTTCCCACTGAAATTGACATCGCCGGCCAAAAGATTAGCCAGCGCATCGCCCCCGTAATTACCCGGCAACATGATATTGACAACCGCCTTTACCAACGGCTCTATCTCATTGATAATGCGCGGACGCCCCTCATTCAGAATCAGAATTACCGGTTTTCCGGTAACCGCCAGAGCTTTCACCAGATTCAACTGGTTTTGTGAGAGGAAAAGATTAGTCAGGTTGCCCGGTGTTTCACAATAAGAATTTTCACCGACACAGGCCAGAATATAGTCCACTTCCGAAGCGGCAGCAACCGCTTTTTCTATTTTCGGAGCATTCTCTTCCCAGTAAGCACCTTTCTGCTTATAAGTCACTCCTGGTTCGTATACCACATTTCCCACACCGAATTTTGCCTTGAATGCTTCAAGGATCGTATTATACTCACCGGCAAACCTATCTGCCTTATGGCCTTGCCAGGAATAAGACCATCCGCCATTCAGCGTACGCATCGAATTGGCATTCGGTCCGGTAATCAATATTTTCTTTCCGGAAGCAAGTGGCAGGATCCGATCCGCATTCTTCAATAGGACAAGTGATTCCTCTGCCGCCAGTAAAGCAGTTGCAGCATGCGATTTACTCGCAAATTCCGGGTATTCCGAAAGATCCCAATATGGCTTGTCGAACAGCCCGAGACGGAATTTCATGCGCAGTACCCGGCGTACAGCATCATCAATGCGGCTCATAGGAACTTCACCTTCTTGCACAAGTTCTTTCAGATAATTACAGAAACTCCATTCATAAGGCACCATAGACATATCGATACCGGCATTAATAGCCATTTTTACGGCTTCTTTCTTGGAAGCGGCCACTTTGTCACGGGTATACAGGTTGTTTATATCCGCCCAATCCGTTACGATGAGCCCGTCCCAATTAAGGTCTTCCTTCAGCCATTTCGTCAAAAGTTCATAATTGGCATGAAAAGGAAGCCCGTTGTTCATAGCAGAATTCACCATAACAGACAAAGTACCGGCTTTCACAGATTCCAGAAAAGGGGCAAAATGCTTTTCACGCATCTCCTGCACCGTGATAGACGATGGCGTACGATCTTTGCCGGATACGGGGACACCATAACCCATATAATGTTTCAAACAGGCAGCTACCCGATTGGGGTCTATATGGTTCGGATCCTCGCCTTGAAAACCAATCACAGATTCACGTCCCATCTCTGTATTGACGTAACAGTCTTCTCCATAATTTTCCCACATACGAGGCCAACGGGCATCACGGCCAAGATCCACAACGGGCGCGTACGTCCAAGGAATGCATCCGGCTTTTGTTTCGTAAGCCGATATCTCGGCTCCTTTCCGTACCAGTTCACGATTGAATGTAGCCCCCATATTGACGCCCTGCGGAAAGAAAGTTCCACCGGCCGTATAGGTGGTGCCATGTATCTGATCAACGCCATACACGCAGGGAATTCCCATAGACTTTATCGATTCTTCCTGAATTCTTTTGATAAGAGTGGCCCAGACCTCCTTCGTCTGTGCTTCGCCATAAGGTACATTCAGTATAGATCCCACTTTATATTTACCGATCACGGTATCGAGCATGGCTTCATCAAAAGTAAAACCCGGTTGCCCTGTTGTTTTCTTATCAGTCAACACATCGATCGTCAATTCGGTCATCTGCCCTATTTTCTCTTCCAGAGTCATCTTTTCGAGCAACTTCTCAACCTTATCCTCTATCACTTTATCAACAGGAATAGCCGGGGAGATTATCGTATTCTGTGCAAAAACAGACCATGCAAATCCTGCGAATACCAAAGGAAATAATAGTTTCTTGTTCATGTTATCAATTTGATTTGTAGTAAGCCGTACACCGGATATCGTTATGATACGTGAGCAAAGATAATACAATGTACCCGATATAATATTGCCGAAGGAGATAAACTTGAATTCCACAAGCAGGAATTCGCAGCGTCAGGCGGTAAATATCCAGCCAAAAGCATAAGAAGTATTTGACAAAGACAGGAACAGAAACATAGACAGCGAGAGTCTGCACAGATCCCTTACGCAATTCTGAAATGCCTTGCTTGCCGCCATTACAGAGCGGAAGGGGCTCCAAGAGCTGGAAATACGAGGCACAATCACCATATTCACATAAAGCATAATCGAACATTGACAATCCCCCCTTCCGCACGCAAACACTGATGAACAAGGGGAAGCGTAAGGGGTAAGGAATCAATTCAAGTTTCTATTCCATACTTTTAATTCCGACTTCTGTACCTTTTGCAAACGAACAAAGCCTTTATTATTTTTTTGATAGGCATTCGCTACGATTCGCTATGATTCGGACATTCCTATACCGGTAATCACAAATAAAATCAGTACCTTTACACCGGAATTTTAAAAGAATCGTTATGGCACATCGTCTGAACACTAATAAGCAATTTATGGTAGGCAATGGTATTCTGGCATTCGCCGTTATTTTTGTTGTAGTCATCTTTGTCTATATGAGTATGAGGCTGCAACGCGAAAAACAGGAAGAACGCCACTTCATAGAAACTTACACGATCCATCTTACCAAAGGATTCACCGGTGATTCGCTCTCACTTTTCATCAATGACAGTCTGATAATAAATAAACGAATAACCGAAGAGCCCTTCGCAATCGAAGTAGGCCGATTTGCGGAGCAAAATGCGCTGATGATCGTCGATAATCTGACAGACGAACTGTCTACATTCGACTTAAGCGAAAAGGGGGGCAGCTACCGCTTTGAAAAAGATGCCGACGGAATTAAACAACTTTCCCGTTAGACGTTGCCATCCTTTCAAATCTCCGTCTTATAATTTTTCAATTCTTCGCGTAGCGCAAGCGCTTTCCCATCGGTCAACGAATCGAGTAACGACCAGAAACGATCGCCATGGTTCATCTCACGCGTGTGGCACAATTCATGAAGCAGCACATAGTCTATTAAATGCTGAGGCAACAAAACAAGAAAGTAAGACAGGTTGATTGCCTTACGAGCCGAGCAACTCCCCCACCGTCCACGGCTGGAATTGATTTTCACACTCTTGTAAGGAAGGTTATGCCGGCCGGACAGCATGTACAGTCGTGGCGGAAGAATGATTTTTGCATTTCTTCTCAGCGCTTCCTCAATGACCTTATGCAACCATTCCTGCAACTTACTATCAGTAAAATCAGCAGTCGGGGGACAAACGATACGCATCTCTCCTAACTCCGAATGCGCCAGAAAACGATCACGCTCACCGGCTACCAAAGACAGCTTAAAATATTCCGTCTCAATCCGGTAATCCAAATCTATCGATGGGCGAGCAGTCTTCTCCTTGAAGCCACGCAATTTCACACGCAATTGATTGATAGCATCGGTGATCTCGGCAGATGTGGTTCCGGGAGGTACGCTTACATAAATGGCATCACTTTTCGTCCGGAAAATCAGCCGCTTGGCACGTGGATTAACACGTATCACCAAAAGCCCCAATTCTTCATCTTCAAGTATCTTATCTATTTTTTCCATACACCTGCAAATAAACAAATATTCTGCGGGAAGAACAAATACAACAGACTCAAAAAAAAGTAGTACCCGATGCAACCTTTTTGAAAGAGTCTACGTCTAATAAACAGAAACCTCAAAAAAACTTATAAGATGAAAGCAAAATTAAACGTATTCTTAATCATATTCCTGACTGGATTACTGACCAGTTGTACCTTTATCTCAGAAAGAGCGGAAGGCATAGCTCCCAGCAAAAATTACATCACACGGGATTACCAAATAAAAGATTTCAATTCCATAGATGCCACTACGGTAGGTGACATTTATTATACCCAATCTACAGATGGGAAAAGTTCCCTGCAAATCTATGGACCGGATAATTTTGTCAAGTTAATACAGGTATCGGTAAAAAGTAATACTCTGATATTAGCTATGGATAAGCATAAGAAAATAAAGAATGCCAAGAAACTCAAAATAACCATCAGCTCTCCGGATCTGAACCGGATCCAATTTAAAGGCGTAGGAAACATTCACATCGATAATAAGTTTGTTACCGGCAGGCTCGACATCGAAAGCAAAGGAGTCGGCGACGTCAATGTTCAGGAACTGGACTGCCAGAATCTGACCGTAAACTCGATGGGAGTGGGTAACGTAAACCTAAAAGGGAAAGTAGTCAACGCCAATCTCAGTTCTAAGGGTGTAGGCGATGTAGAAGCAACGGATCTGGAAGCAACACACGTGAAAGCCTCCTCCAATGGAGTGGGCAATATCTCATGCAATGCTACCCAATCTTTAGACGCAGCCGTCAAAGGAGTAGGAAGTATTAACTATAAAGGAAATCCTGCACAAAAAACATTCAGCAAAAAGGGTGTGGGAAGTATCAAGGGTATTTAAATATATAAAAACATGAAATCAATTTCAATTTCTTCATTCGCTGCAATTTTACTGATCTGGACAATAACTGCCTGCTCGCCCAGCAATCGGGTGACCGGAAGCAATAACTACATAACCAAGCAGATCAAAGTAGAGAAATTCAACGGGCTACAATTAACAGGAAGCCCGGATGTTATTTATAAACAGACCCAAGGAAGGCCTTCTGTAGAAGTATACGGCCAAGATAATATAGTAGAGTTGCTGGATATCTATGTGCAAAACAATAGCCTGACCGTAAAATTCAAAAACAACACAAGCATACAGAACAGGGGAAAATTGGAGATAAGAGTTTCCGGTCCTGCACTCAACCGAATAGCCTTATCGGGTTCCGGTGACATCAAACTTGTAAACGGAATACAAACCGACGACAATTTAAATATTAAAATACAAGGTTCGGGAGACATTGCGGGAAACAAAATAAGCTGTAATTTGTTATCATTATCCATCAACGGGTCAGGAGATATGACATTGAACAGGATAGATGCCCTAAAGGCAGAAGTAGGTATCAACGGTTCGGGAGATATTTCCCTTTCCGGAACCTGCAAAAATGCCGAATACAGTATTAACGGCTCAGGAGACATTCAAGCTTCCGAATTGGAAACAGAGAATGTAACGACCTCTATCAATGGTTCGGGAGATATAAGCTGTTATGCCACAGAAAGCTTGAAAGGGCGTGTCTCCGGCAGTGGTGAAGTAGCTTACAGAGGAGAACCACAAATAGATTTCTCCAAAAAGGGACTGCGTAAATTATAAAATTCTCTCTTTACATATAACTTTATCTCTCTAACAGAGATGGAAAAAGGAAGTTTCCGTGAGGCAACTTCCTTTTCTCTTTAATGCCATTCTCTTCCTCCTTTTTCCAAGCAATCCATATGAGCCGGCAGGATAAATAAAAGGGCTACTGCATCACGCGGTAGCCCATCTATTTAGTTAGTTTTTCTATAAAAATTTGAGAGAATTGAAACTTCACAGCCTCAAGTTGTTTTAATTAAGCACACTAACTATATTTATGTTTAAAGCAAATGAAAATGTCTTTTCTTATCAAGAGCGCTTGGGCTTCATCGAAGCTGCCAGCTTCGAAATAAATTCCGGACTCATATTGCCCGTAAAATTAATCACGGCAAACTGATTCTTTTCATGCATCAACATCACCAACTCGACAATCGCATCCTTCTTCTTTCGGATCATAATCTGACAATTTTCAGCTTTATCCTTAAAAGAAAGAAACGGTTCGAACCTTCCGGAATTCTTTTCCACCACCTTTAGAGCTTCATCGTAATACTTCTGCCCTTCCACTTTGGCAGTCAGCATCTGCATGCTCTTCAAATTAGAAATAATCTCCAGAACTTCATCATCTTTCTCAGCATCGCTTTTCATGATCTCCTCCATCATCTTCGGGCTGATAGTTATACACGTCAGATTTGAATCCGCCTTATGTTCAGTCAGAAAACGCGAAGCAAAGTCCTGAGCCGATACGGCTACAGATAGCAATGCCATCCAGCACATTAAAAGAACGCTCTTCATTATTCGTTAATCATATCGACTCCGCCTAACCGCACACTGTCGGCCAAGTTTTGGTCTTGTGATTTATTGATTCCTTCAGACAGCATCATCAATGCAGAAGAAACTTGCTTATAAGCCACTTCCGGATCATCATATGTATCTGTATAAGTATCGTAATTATAATCCAAAGTTTCATTGGCGAAAAATGTATGCTGCGCCACACTCCCCAATGAAAGCATAAAAGCAACAACCGCAGCCGCCTTCAACAAAGGCATGAACCTTCCGACCAATGTCAGACGCCGTGCTTTCACTACCGGCGGTTCTACCTGAGCCAGAATACGTGCATCGAAGTCTTCGCCCAGCCCCGTCTCACGCTGAACCTGCTGATAAACAAACAGGTCTCTATATTGAAGCAGATGAGCCGGTATTTCTCCCTTTGAGAAGAAAGCGCGCAACTCCGATTCTTCCTCCAAGGAAGTCTCACACTGCCAATATCGCTCCAAAAGCTGTTCTATATACTTATAGTCCATATTCGTCAATCTCTATATACCGTTGTTTCACTTTTTGCCTTGCCCTGAAAAGGTTTACTTTAACTTGTTCCTCCGTCAGTTGAAGCACTTTTGCAATATCTTTATAGCTCTCACCCTCTATATCCCGCAACTGCATAATAAGCCTTTGTTTTTCGGGAAGTTCATCAATCAACCGGTGAATAATTTTCATACGTTCATTATTCACCAATCGGTCATAGGGGCCGGATGTATCCGCTTCTTCCGCCATTTCGGGGGTCAGTTCTACATTTTGGGCATCTTTCTTCTGACTTCTGTCTATCGCCAGATTCTTTGCCACTATCAGGCAATAAGCCTCGACAGATTCAAATTGTTGCCACTCATCACGCTTATTCCACACCCGTATCATGGTATCCTGAACAACATCCTCGGCCTCTGCCCTATCCAAAGTTATTCTGAGGGCCAGTCGAAAGAGTTTATCTTTCAAAGGCAATATATCGTTTCGGAAGCTGATTTCTTGCATCTCTATAAGAATGACGGATGAGAATATGAAAAGTTACAGGTACACTCTTATTTTTTTTCGGATTATTTTTTGATCCGTGTTCCTTCTTCTCCGCTAATAGCTGATGCTAAAGTTATTATAACCTCCGAAACTCCGGCATCAATTGCAGCAAAAGAGTTCTCGAGCTTTGGAATCATCCCCCCCTGAATAATGCCATCGGCCACATATTGCTTAAATTCCGCAGGGGTGATCAAAGGAATCACGCTATCGTCATCATTTTCGTCACGCAACACGCCTTTCTTCTCAAAACAGAAAACAAGAGTCACATCAAAAAGAGCGGCAAGCGCCTTTGCCGTCTCTCCGGCAATGGTATCGGCATTGGTATTAAGCATATGGCCTTTACCGTCATGAGTAAGCGGTGCCATAACAGGAACCACACCTTTATATATAAGATCGGATAACAGTGAAGCATCCACTTTTTCCACGTCACCCACAAAACCGTAATCCACTTCTTTCACCGGGCGTTTCACCGAACGCATGACATTCATATCCGCTCCGGTCAATCCCAAAGCATTCACTCCGCGAGCCTGCAGGCCGGCAACCACGTTTTTATTGACCAATCCGCCATATACCATCGTCACCACTTTCAGTGTCTCAGAATCTGTAATACGGCGTCCGTTCACCATTTTACTCTCAATGCCAAGCTGCGCCGCTATCTTCGTAGCCGAACGCCCCCCGCCGTGTACCAGCACTTTATGGCCTTCGATCGTTGCAAAATCATCTAATAATCGGTTAAGTGTAGCTTCTTCTTCTACAATCTTACCACCCACTTTAATAACAGTCAATTTTTCTCTCATATATTCTAAAAGATAAGTCTCTCCCCACCCTCTATTCCAAATATGTATATCCGTAAAGTCCCGAACGATAATTCGACAAGAACTCCTTCCCCTCTTCTACCGATATTTTTCCTTCTTTTACGGATTTGGTAACCCACGTCTCTAATGTACGCACCAATTTCTTGGGGCTGTACTGCACATAATCCAACACTTCGGCAACCGTCTCACCATCGATAATCTGCTCAATGGAATACCCTTTCTCGTTTACGGAAACGTGTACTGCATTCGTATCGCCGAACAAGTTGTGCATATCACCCAATATCTCCTGATAAGCTCCGACCAGAAACACGCCGAGATAATAAGGTTCCTTACTTTTCAAGCTGTGCAACGGCATATAATGTGACACGTTCTTCGTTGAAATAAAGTTGGCAATTTTTCCATCCGAGTCGCAGGTGATATCCTGTAAGGTAGCCGAACGATCGGGCTTCTCGTCAAGTCTCTGAATAGGCATAATAGGAAATATCTGATCAATAGCCCAAGAGTCGGGAAGCGACTGGAACAATGAGAAGTTACAGAAATATTTATCTGCCAACAATTTGGATAAACTACGGAATTCATCCGGTGCATGCTTCAATCCGGCAGCTATCTGATTTATTTCACGGGTAATAGACCAATATAAGCGTTCAATCTGTGCACGTGTTTTCAAGTCGACAATACCATGACTGAAAAGATCAAGGGCCTCTTCACGAATTTGTTGTGCATCGTGCCAAGCCTCAAGCATCTTATTCTGATTCAATGTATCCCAAATCCCATATAGCTCCTGCACTAACTCATGAGCATCCGGAGCGATTTCTTCTTCATCGTCCCATTCGGGCAGAGTAGTTGTTTCCAATACCTCAAAAATGAGCACCGAATGATGGGCTGTCAATGCCCTGCCGCTTTCAGTAATAATGTTCGGATGAGGAATACCATTCTTATCACTGGCATCCACGAGAGTAGAGATCGAGTCATTGACATATTCCTGAATAGAATAATTCACGCTACTTTCACTGCTGGAAGAACGGGTACCGTCATAATCAACTCCCAATCCGCCTCCAATATCGACAAACTGCACATTAAAGCCCATCGCATGAAGCTGTACATAAAACTGAGACGCCTCACGCAATGCCGTCTTAATACGACGGATTTTAGTAACCTGGCTTCCGATATGGAAATGGATCAGCTTCAGGCACTCTTTCATCTCCTTCTTTTCCAGAAAATCCAATGCTTCAAGCAATTCACTGGAAGTCAGCCCGAACTTACTGGCATCGCCGCCCGAATCTTCCCACTTACCACTTCCGGAAGAAGCCAACTTGATACGAATACCGATATTGGGCATTACATTCAATTGCTTCGCCATCTTAGCGATAAGTTTCAATTCATTCATCTTCTCTACGACGAGAAAAATACGTTTTCCCATCTTCTGAGCCAATAACGCCAGTTCTATATAACTTTCATCTTTATATCCGTTGCAAATAATCAATGAATCAGAATCCGTATTTACGGCAATCACAGCATGAAGTTCGGGTTTAGATCCGGCTTCAAGACCGAGATTGAACTTCTTTCCGTGGCTGATAATTTCCTCCACAACCGGACGCATCTGATTTACCTTGATTGGATAAATAATGAAATTCTGAGCCTTGTAGCCGTACTCTTCGGCAGCCTGCTTAAAGCAGTGAGCTGTTTTTTCAATACGATTGTCCAAAATATCCGGAAAACGTATCAACATGGGAGATGCCACATCACGTAACTGCAACTCATCGACCAGTTCTTTCAAGTCGACGCCGACGCCGTCTTTTCGCGGTGTAACAACAACATGACCTTTGTCATTAATACCAAAGTACGAAGTACCCCAACCTGTAATGTTGTAGAGTTCCTCAGAATCTTCAATACGCCACTTTCTCATTTTAATGTATTCAGTTGTGTTTATAAATTATTTAAGGCAACAAAAATAACTATAAATCCATAGTATACAATCAGAAAGCCATGTTTTTTAAATAAGATATTTACAAAAGGTACAAATAAGCTACAGTTTCAATAAGTCACGCAACTTTTCCACCGATTTTTCTATCTGGGAACGATCCTCCAGTTCATCGGCATTAAAAACATATTGGGCTTGCGAATAAAAAGGAGTACGTTTCTCCAATGCCCGGATAATAAATTCTTTCAACTCGTCGTCCTGTTTACCCTGTAAAATAGGACGTTGCTGCTTAGCCACACGCAACCTACGGAACAGCACGTCGGGATGTACATTCAAAAAGACCGTCTTACCGTTGCGGTTCATAAAATCCATATTATCAAAAAAACAGGGAGCACCGCCACCTGTGGAGATCACAACATCCTCAAAGGCGCCTACTTCATGCAGCATATTCTTTTCCAACTCCCGGAAACCTGCCTCACCACGTTCCACAAACAATTCGCCTACCGTTTTATGAAAACGTTCTTCCATATACCAGTCCAGATCGACAAACGGAAGATTTAATTTCCGTGCGAATGCTTTCCCTAATGTCGTTTTACCGGCTCCCATATAGCCGGTCAGAAATATACGAATCATAATTGCCTATCTTTTTGAGACAAAGATAGGCAATTATATATTAAAAAGCTCACGGTATGTAGTAAATAAAACCGATATGCTTATTTAAAAACTTTCACTCTTTCCGAAAGTTCCTTGAATTCTTTATCGCCCGGTTCTCCGGCGGGCATTCCAAACGGCATCTCGGCTATTAAATGCCAACTTGCCGGAAGTTCCCATGTGCGACGAACTTCTTCATCGATCAAAGGATTATAGTGTTGCAGAGAAACACCAAAACCGGCATCTTCAAGCATCGTCCACACCGCTAATTGGTGCATGGCAGATGTTTGCATAGCCCATCCCGGAAAGTTGTCTTTATAACTGATAAATCTATTCTGCAGATCCTGCACCACATTCTGATCCTCAAAAAACAGTACCGTACCATATCCACTGGCAAAAGAATGATCTATCTTCGCTTCTGTATTTTTGAAAGCTTCCGGAGTCACTATCTTCCACAATGTATTTTTAACGATCTGCCACAATTTCCGATGGTTATCGCCCAATAGCAATACGACACGGGTGGATTGTGAATTAAAAGCCGATGGTACATGTGTTACGGCAAAATCGATAATTTCTTCTATTTCTTTATCGGAAATCGGCGACTGGTTTGTAATTGCATAGTAAGTCCTTCTGTGTTTTAAGGCCTCTTTAAAAGATTTCTCCATTATAACTCCTTTCTTTATTATGATATCTATAACAAAGAACAACCAATCATGAAAAGTTGTTCGGTAAAAGAAAATATTTGTAACTTTGCCACTCAAATGAAAAAGATAAATGGGTAAACAAAAGTTTTACGTGGTATGGGAAGGAGGCACTCCGGGGATTTATACCTCCTGGACAGAATGCCAACTCCAAACAAAAGGTTATGAAGGTGCTAAATACAAATCCTTCAGTACCCACGAAGAAGCTGAACGTGCCTTTCATTCGTCTCCTTATGCCTATATCGGAAAAAATGCCGTAAAAACAGAAAACAAGCACAAACCCTCTTCCGAAGTATTACCCGCAGCCGTAGTAGAAAACAGTCTCGCAGTGGATGCCGCCTGTAGCGGTAATCCCGGTCCGATGGAATACCGTGGAGTACATGTGGCCAGCAGACAGGAGATTTTTCATTTCGGCCCCATGAAAGGCACAAACAACATCGGAGAATTTCTGGCATTGGTACACGGACTTGCCTTGTTGAAACAAAAGGGGTTTGATATGCCCATATATAGCGATAGCGTCAATGCAATCAGCTGGGTGAAACAAAAAAAATGTAAGACCAAACTGCCCCGTACCCCAGAGACGGAAGCATTATTTCTCCTTATCGAACGTGCGGAAAAGTGGTTAAGAGAAAACACCTATTCCACCCGTATTTTGAAATGGGAGACCAAAGAATGGGGAGAGATTCCTGCTGATTTCGGACGAAAATAATTGCAGACTACTTGAATTTCTTAATCAGAAAAGCCGGATTTACCCTAAGATAAACACCAAATGAGAAATTAGTCATGCTTCCTTCCGGAACAAGTTCACCACTCGCCAGCTTCATGGTACCGGGCATTGAATAATACAGATCGCCTTTTGCACCGAAAGCGTAGTGTTTTCCAAAAGTCCGGGAATATTCGACGGAAAGGAAACAAGTTTGAGGGTCATCGTAAACCGCTCCCTCTGTCTTCATAGAAACAGCACCAAAATAAGGGATGCCGAATAAAGAGATAAAATCTTTGCAAACAAAATAGCCGCCTTTTACACGAATATTATTTCCTAAATCAAAAGAGGCTTTCGTATATAATCCCACCCCTTTGTCAAAAGGCCACAACTTGCCGGATTCCTGATAATATCCCAACATGTCCGCCTCAACATTTATCCGCTTCAACACTTTGCGGTTTACGTTCCAAACAATACCGACACCAACAGAGCCATTTGCCAAAGTTTGCACAGGACGGTCGTTATCCACGATCTGTTCTCCCCCCCGGTGCTGAATGGTCATCTGTACCGGCAAATAATAATGGAAACGGGATTCCGGTCTATTAAATTTAACCAAAGAAGAGAGACCGACCGTAAAAGCCTCCTGATGGGTGTCCGCTTCAAAAATAAAGCTCTGCCAGTTGATCCAGGCATCGAAATGCCAACGTTTTAAGTCACACAATACTTGAAATCCGGTTTCCGGATCGGCCGTCAAGTTCAGTTCGGGATTATAAAGGGGCTCAATCAGTCTATGATTTTCACCGCCATACAGATTACCCAGAACCAGATTTACCCGCGACAAAGCCAGTTGCGCACGGAAATAAGGCAAAATATGCGTACCACGCTGATACTGGTTTCCTTTCCAGATTGCAATATCATGATAAGCATAATTGGGAAACTTATAAGCACCGCTATAAATCAAGGCATGAACTCCCAATTCCAACTTTATATTCTTCAATGGATAAAACACTCCCTTAGGCTGTAGCCACAGACCGGGCAAAGAGTATCCGTTTATAACGCTTCCTGCAAACTCATTGTCCTTAAAAAAGCTGATATTATCAAGTTCAACCAGAAGTTCTCCCTGTCTTTCCGGATCAATCTCGTAATCCGTCCGGCATAAACGTTCTACCATCTGGGCATGAGCTGCCGAGCCAAGCAAAGTAACAACCGTCAGACAACAGGCTATCCTACGGACATATTTATTGAGTTTCATCGTATCTGCAATTTTATCAAAGCGACTGCATGTCATTAAGACGTTTATAATACCCATTCAAGGCCAATAATTCTTCGTGCTTACCGCGTTCTACTATTTCCCCTTCATAGAGAACACATATTTCATCCGCATTTTTTATTGTAGAAAGCCGATGGGCTATTGCAATCGTCGTACGAGTTTTCATCAGACGTTCCAACGCTTCCTGTACCAGACGTTCGGATTCCGTATCCAAAGCAGAAGTAGCCTCATCCAGAATCAAAATAGGAGGATTCTTCAAGATAGCGCGTGCGATACTGATCCGTTGCCTCTGGCCACCCGAAAGCTTACTTCCACGATCACCGATGTTGGTGTTGTAGCCATCCTCTTTTTCCATAATAAAGTCATGTGCATTGGCGATCTTCGCAGCCTCAATCACCTGCTCCATAGTCGCATTTTCTACACCGAAAGCAATATTATTAAAGAAGGAATCATTAAACAGAATAGCTTCCTGATTAACATTGCCAATCAAGGTTCGCAAAGCAGAGATACGCACATCCTTTATACTGGTACCATCAATCGTTATTTCACCTTCCTGCACATCATGATAACGCGGCAACAGGTCAACCAATGTCGACTTACCCGATCCGGATTGCCCTACCAAAGCGATTGTTTTTCCTTTAGGCACAGTCAGATTGACATGCTTCAAGACTTCTTTCTTACCATTATAACTGAATGAAATATCCTTAAACTCAATTTTATCATTCAAGCCGTTCAATGGTTTCGGATTAGGAATTTCCTTTATATTATTCTCAGCCTTCAATATCTTGTCTACGCGCTCCATAGACGCCAATCCCTTAGGAATGTTGTATCCGGCTTTAGAAAATTCTTTCAACGGATTGATAACACTATACAGAATCACCATATAGAAAATAAACGAAGGAGCATCAATCGTAGAGTTCTTCCCTAAGATCAACGAACCACCGAACCATAGTACAATAACAATCAATATGGTACCTAAAAATTCGCTCATCGGATGTGCCAGCGCCTGCCGCATAGCCACCCGGTTATTGGCATCCCTCAATTCATTACTGCATTTGGCGAAGCGATCCACCATTCTTTTTTCTGCAATGAATGCTTTGATAATACGCAATCCTCCCAGCGTCTCTTCCAATTGTGACATTGTATCACTCCATTTTCCCTGCGCTTCCAACGACTGCCGTTTCAGTTTCTTACCAACCACTCCCATAAGCCATCCCATCCCGGGAAGAACCAACAGAGTAAACAGGGTCAACTGCCAACTGGTGATGATCAATGTTCCAAAATAGAATATGATAAGTATGGGGTTTTTGATCAGCATATCCAGCGAACTGGTTATAGAATTCTCTACCTCCCCCACATCACCACTCATACGAGCGATAATATCTCCTTTCCGTTCTTCTGAAAAAAAGCCCAAAGGTAATGACATCACCTTTGAGTAAACCATAATACGAATATCCCGAACTACTCCTGTACGCAAAGGAATCATGACTGCCGAAGAAGCAAAGTAACAAGCGGTTTTAAGCAAAGTCATAAAAGCCAAAAACAGTCCTAAGAAAAGCAAAGTCATCGACGGACCATTTACCTCAATCATGTGTGATACATAATAATAGAAATTATTCACAGCTATGTCTTTCAAGCTCCCAGTCGAATCCCAAGGCATAAATTCATATACCTTACTATCCATTTCAAATAAAATTTGGAGGATGGGAATCAATAGCGTAAACGAGAATATATTGAATACTGCTGACAAAATATTCAAAAACACGGCTCCCACCACATATCTCCGGTAAGGAGATACGAACCGTTTCATGAGTTGCAAGAATTCTTTCATTAACTTGTACTAAAATGATTTAGGCGACAAAGATAGAGGAAAATCTCCGAAAATCATATCTAAATATCGATAGAAAACACAGGAATTCAACAATTATCTTAATTATAGTTTGTCTGGCCCACTATTATCCTCTCCTCATTCATCAGCATGTATTTTTCAACAAGTATAATAAAAAAGCATTATCAGCACCCTCCTTCATTCTATCTTTAACGATGTAAGTGTGAAATATTAAATATCTTATCAAATTCATACAGCCAAATAGAGAATGTCCCCCCCCGGAATAATTCAGGATGAGCATTCAAAGCCTTCTGCTTCAACCCAACTCGGGTTTTAGCATCTTTCAAAAGTCGTTTCAAAGTACGTCCACCAACAACGTATTGTTGATAAGAGGATAAATTCAGCAAAGATATCATATATTCAAGAATTCGCCCCCCCTCTATAAAATATGCGCCCTCTTTTTCTGCCTTTGGGGATACCTTATTGTCATGCTGTCGAAAATAATTCAATTTACGGTTTATACGAATAACATTACCCTGCCGACATATCTCTATCCAAAAAAGCCAATCACCACAATAACGAAACTCTTTATAGCCACCATTCACTTTCGCATAGCATTCTTTTCGAAACAACACCATGCTGGCATTATATACACTGGGGCCCCATAGCATATTCTTTATAAGAAAATCTCTACCCGCAAATTTTGTCTGCAACGGCAATTTAGATGAAAATTTATCCCAATCCAACGCCATGTGTTGTCCATCAGCATCTACCATCTGCGAACCAGTAAAAGCTAAAACGACATCCGGATTTCCTTCTAATGCCGTAACCGTTTCAGTTAAAAAATTCTTTTCAGCAAAATCATCACTTTCAGCAATCCAAATATATTTACCTCGAGCTAAAAGCAAGCCCTTATCCCATTGTTTAAAAGTCGTACCACTATTTTGTTCATTAAACACGATATGGGTAACCCGATTATCGGATTGATATTTTAACAAGATATCACGACTATTATCAGTAGAACAATCATCCAGAAGTATCAACTCGAAATTATCAAAATCTTGAGCCAAGATACTATCAATACGTGACATTAAATAGGCACTATGATTATAATTCGGTACAATTACAGAGACCAGAGGTTCGTTCATCTCAAATATTTATCAATTCCATTATCACACCACTTAACATGGTTTTCCTTTACTACTTCCAGAGCATGCAAATGTTGCCCCTCATTATGGCGGGAAGCCTCCTTATGCCAAAGATGATAAACAATTCCTCCCATCTTTAAAGCTTTCTTTCCAACTCCTGCAAAATGCAAACGATACACCAGCTCTCCATCTTCATGTCCCCAATCCTGCAAATCCTCATTATACCCATTTATTGATATAAAATCATCCCGCCAAAAAGCCAGATTACACCCACGCATATGATCTATGACTTTTGCATACCGTTCTGCCAGGAAAGAGCGCAGTAATCTGGAACGAAAGCCATTCAGGATAAACCCTGCTTTAATTTCCGAAACATTCAGCTTTAAACTGATATCACTAATCAATCTTTTAGTCACCATTGGTCCTAACTTAGTACGGCTTCCACAGACAAAATATCCTTTATCCATCATCTCAATATGATCTTGGATAAAATGACGTTCCATAATTACATCACCATCTATCTGGATGATATAATCGCCTTTAGCTTGCGCAATAGCCTTATTCAAGATTGAAGTTTTTCTAAATCCTTTATCTTCTTGCCAAATATGAACTATAGGAACTTTTAATACTACTCTAAAATCATCTATCAATTTACGAGTATCCTCTCTCGAGCCATCATCAGCTATCACAATCTCATCCGGAGAAACCGTTTGAATAGAAGCACTCAACAGACATAATCGTAACGCATCTTCCCAATTATACGTAGAAATCAGCAATGACACTTTTGTATCCATCTCTCTTAAAGTTAGGTTAAACAGTCATGAACAATTTTTCAAAAGAACTAAAATTACTCAATTGCAATGGCGCATTCTTATCCATGATCCAATAAATCGGACGATTATTATAAAATGCAGCCATCAACGAGAAAGTACTCTTTACACCTATTATATAGTCGCACTGAGACAGCAAACACAAATCCTCCGCCTCATTTCCCTTCGGACAATAAATACTTTTCAGCCCTAAAGCCTCCCTGTAACAATTCACATTTAAATTACGATCATTGGTACAAATAAAAACAGAAACTTTTTTATCAGGAAAATTGTCCAAAAACTGACGTATGTGCTCAATATACACATCATCATTAAAAAAATATTTTCCGCCCATCCAGACCTTATAATCACCTCTGCGAATATGAACGGCCAAACGTACGTCCGCACCGTCTGCTTTTGCATGTTCCTCTAAAAAAGATTTTATTTTATTTAAAACCAAAGATTTAAAGGCAAACATATCTTTAATTTCCGTCCGATATTTCATAAATAATTCAGGAAAACGAAACTGCCAACCATCAATAGCAACCATTCGATGCCTTTTCAACTCTGCAAGTACATCAGGGGTTACATCTGTTGGCTCGTCCAGAAAAAAACACTTTATCAACTGCAATTTAATCAACATTTTTGCAAAAAGATAAACCGGCCAACGGTGATACTTATAATTACAGACTTCAAAGTAACGATATTTATAAGCAAAACGCATTGATACGACTTTTACGTTGTTTTCCTTTCCCCATACATAGGCATGTGCGTATTGCAGAATGTTATTACACATTTGCCCATATCCTTTTACAAAAATCATATTCACAATATTTGTTTTTACTTTTCCTAAGAACTTACTTTCGTTCTATATTCTGCAAAAATAACAATAAAAAACTGATTATTTTAACTTTAAACCTTAATTCTTCCTACCAAGATGGTTAATAAACTCATGGCCTTTTAATTATTATCACTTTTCTTCTGCTTAATTTAAATCTCCAAATACATACAATAAAAATGTGAAAGACACATGCAGAAATAAAAAAAAGGAAAATGCAAGTTTGCAATACAAAAAGAATATCATTTATATTTCCATCTTTGACAAAAACATAAACAAACATTCCTTCATTACTTTAGTAGTCTGCATGGATACAAATAAAAAATCTCCCTCTAAACTTACAATTTGACAAAACGACATTCTTTTTTTCATAGAATCCTTTCGTTAAGAGAAGATACCGGTACGAATGTAAAAAACGCCATTATTCCCTAACTCCTTTTTCCAAAATCATCTATTCACAAGTAATTAACTGACATATTTCTCTTCAATTTCAACATCTGCAGGCAATTCACCATCAGAACCTACATATTTCATACTTTTTTCCATACGAAAGCCCTCCAAAACAGAGAAGCAATTAGAGTCAAAAAGCATTCTTTCAAAAAGAATTATTTTTTCTCATAGAGAATCTTACCGTTCCTCTACGACTTTCAAGTCGTTTCTCGTAGAGCAACCGGGCTTATCAAGTAGAGATATTCCGACTAAGACACCAAGAAAATATACATATATATTCAATTTAAGCAAAAAATATGCAATAAGAACCGTATATTATCTACATTATCATGCAACCCATTTTCTATTTACTACTTTTTTGCAAAAGTGAATTACAGGAAAACAATCAATACAACAGCAAAATGATAGTATATTCTCTTTTTTAATAACTTTCGCACAAACATCAATCAGTAAATCTAATTACTTCATCACAAGAATCAGACCAATTCTATTCGTTTTAACCCAATTTTTCAACTAATATCTTTCACATCATGCAGATCAAAAACAGAATAAAAAGCTAATTATATAATATTCAATTATAATTCTTTCTATCTTTGCTTTAGAAACGAATCAATAAAGCATATCACAATGAAAATATCAGTTATCGTAAATACCTATAACGCATCAAAACATTTAAAACAGGTTCTTGAAGCCGTAAAAGGTTTTGATGAAATAGTTATCTGTGATATGGAAAGCACTGACAATACAATTGAGATTGCAAAAACATTTAATTGCAAAATTGTAACTTTCAAGAAGGGAAACCATAATATCGTAGAACCAGCACGCAACTTTGCTATCCAACAGGCTTCACATCCTTGGGTGCTTGTAGTAGACGCAGACGAAGTGGTGCCCGAGCAATTAAAAGAATATCTTTATAAACAGATAGCAAGCCCCGATTGCCCTGCAGGTATTTACATTCCACGCAAGAACTATTTTATGGGCAGGTTCATGCATTGTCATTACCCGGATCATATTTTAAGGTTTTTCAAAAAAGAAGGAACTGTATGGCCCCCCATAATCCATGTGTCCCCTATAGTAGAAGGAACATTGTTTTCGATTCCTGCCAGACGTAAAGAGTTAGCTTTTGTCCATCTGGCCAATGACAGCGTTTCTGATATTATAAGAAAAACCAATGAATATACCCGAAATGAAGTAGAAAGAAAAAAAAATAAAAGATATGGAACCCTCGCATTCTTTTATCGCCCTTTTTTCCGATTCTTCAAAACATATATACTGAAAGGAGGTATACGAGACGGTAAAGAAGGCTTTATAAAAGCCTGCCTGGAAGGATATTATCAATTTGTAATGCTCGCAAAGCTCACAGAACACCATAAAGGCAATCATACAGATAATAAATAAAGTTCACCAAAAAGAATCTAAACACATATATACAAGCCACCATGCAACCTGTTTTTCCTTTAGTTTCAATCATAACTCCAGTGTATAATGCTGAGAAATATTTAAAAACATGTATAGATAGTGTCTTAAAGCAGACTTACACAAACTGGGAACTAATCCTGGTAAATGATGGAAGCACAGACGGCAGTTTAGATATTATAAAACAATATGCACAACTCGATGTCCGAATCAAATATATAGATAAAATCAATGAAGGACCATCCTTATCCAGAAAATCAGGCACAGAGCAAGCAAAAGGGAAGTACATTCAATACCTGGACAGTGATGATTTTCTGCAAGAAAATGCGATTGAATATTTAACTGATAAAGCAGAAGCAACCAATGCAGAAGTTGTTGCTGCCCCTTTCTTTTTCTATTACTCAGAAAACAAGATGGACATTTCCGGGCATTTTTCATTTCAGGAAATGACAGGTATGGAATATTTTAACGAGATTCTTTCAGGAAGAGCTTATTGGAGTGTCTGGTCCAACTTTCTTTCCCGTTCTCTTTTTGAAAGAAACGATATATCATTCGTTCCGGAAATATCTTTCGGTGAAGACGCCATATTAATGGTACAACTATTATATCACACACAAAAAGTAGTAGCTTTGGAACAGCCCATTCTCTATTACAGACAAATAGAGTCGTCCATTTGCCACGATATAACCCCTAAAAGACACGAAGACTTACGGACTTACACCAAGTGGATAGAAAGATTCATGATAGAAAAAGGCTTATACGAATCCTATCGTAACAACCTGATACTAAAAAATATAGAAATGGCTTTTTTATGCATGCATTGGGGATATTATGAGAATGCAGACAAAGATATGAAGCGTATTGTCAAAGATATAAAGAAGCGTCCGCAATTGCTCAAATGCCTGCCGGGAAGACAAAGAAAAATCATCAAAGTATACCGCTTCTCTTCCTGGCTGGGATTTCTAAACCTGATGCATTACAAAAAACAAGGGAAATTATAATTCAATCCAATTCTACATCTGCCGTATGCACCTCTATTTTCTCTATATCCGGTAATTGAAGATAATCTCCATAGAGACGGGTCAGATACTTGTCGACACTTCGGGGAGCAGGAAAGTAGCTCCCTTCAAACTCCACCTGTGAAAGAGGAAACAATTCACTCTTTCTGCGAGATATCGAGAACCAGCTTCCCCAAGTATGCCTGACTTCGTCACGAATACTTACCCATGACCAAAGACGAATCCAGAAATATCTGACCGACAAGAAAAACCACTTCCGGACAATCAGCTTTTCTCTTTTCTGCCTGTCTTTCTCCAAGGCGGCCTTGTCTTTCAGCTTCTGATGCTTTCTGACAAACTTCCGTGCCAGCTTTTCCGACAATGGCTCTAAAGGAAACAAGTCAACATACACTCCTTTATACTTATAAAAGATATCTGCATCATGTGTCTCTTTAATCACAGAATGTAAATCCCTTAATTTCCCAAAAGGATAAAGATAATGCGTATCTGTTTTATGCGTTTGCAAAGCATATTTTGAGTCTATTTCCCGTCCAAGAACTTTCACAAGCTTCAAATAATCTTTCCGAAGCATCTCAATATCCAGATCATCGTCCCAAGGAATGAAGCCGCCATGCCTCACCGCCCCCAAGAGAGTTCCGGAACTTAACCAGTAAGAGATATTGTGCTTTTTGCATACACCGTCAATATACTTCAGCATTTCCAACATACGCAATTGGTGGTTGCGCAACGATGAACCATCCGGATTAAAACGCTCTCTCAATTCTGCTTGATTGGCCATAACAGTTTCATTAACGATTAGTTATCATATCGTATATATTAGATGCAAAAAAGACATCATGAAGCCCCAGTCCAATATTATACGACAAAATTCGCTCCTTATCATTTTCCCGGCCACGGCATGTTCCATCAAGTACATCTCCTATCTCATTAAACCGTTTAAATTGATTGAAATACCGGAAGCTTCTAACGTGCTCAGTATCGTCAGCAAAAACCTTATCAAAAAACAGATCACAATTTTGAAAGCCACGCGTGTGTACCGGAACCAACAATATACCGGGTTTAAACAATGCATCGTTTCCTATTAAAAGTCCATCCGCATCAGTGATACAGGACACCAAGACATCCGCATCTTCCACTAATTCCTCCATCGTATCCACAACGCTAAAAACGACATTTCCAAATGTTCTAAAATGGTCAATGAAATACTCTGCCTGATCTTTATAACGAAATAAAACGACTTGAAATATTTCATCCGGGAAACTGCTCAATAGACAAAGCAATGTCGCTCTTGCCGTATTTCCCAATCCGATGAAAGAATATTTCCGGGCGGAAGAAGAACGCAGCGTTTTAATTGCCAACGTAGCTACCGCCCCTGTGCGCATGCTTGTTATCCAATCCGCATTTATCAACGCCAGCAACTCTCCATTTGCACTATTGTAAAGCAGTATATCACTACTTAAAGAAGGGGTTCTACCCAATATACGAGACACTACTTTAACACCGAACCGCTCTTTATCCGAAGGGAGCAAACAAGGCATAGTAGTAAAAAAATCATTTCCTGCAGGGTGCACGGAAACTTTTGCCGGCAATTGGCTATCCTTTTTCATCCGGAAACTTTGTGTAACCCAATCCACACACAAAGAAGGAGAAATAAATAAATTTTCTATTTGCTGGGAATCGATAGTAATCATATTCTGTTATTTATAACGCTCAGCGCGTCAATCAGTCGGTTGTTGTCTTTCTCACTCCGTACCGCAATACGGATATAATTTCCACCATTAAATGCCAATTTCGCAGAACAGTCTTTTATAAGAATATTATGCCGTTCAAGCAACAACCGGGTTAACTCCCCGGCACTATAGTCAGAAATAATCTCACATAAAAAATAATTGGCTTGCGAAGAGATAACCCTCAGATAAGGAATTTGCTGCAACAAGCCCCAAAAACGTTCCCGTTCCACAACAAACTTCTTACAAGCCCTCTGATAATCATCTTCGTATTTGCCAAAGATTTGCATATAAAATTCGGCAAACGAATTGATATTCCAGATAGCTACATCTTTTCTAATGCTGTCAATCAGTCTGGCGTCAGAAGTAGCAAGTACCCCTAAACGAAGTCCGGGCACACCATAAGATTTTGAAATACTCTTTATTATAATAAGATGTCCATTCTTTTCCAGAATATCATTTGAGAGAAGCGAGTTCAGCTTGCCTTCTGTAGAAAAGTCAACAAATGACTCATCAATAATCAATCGGATATTTTTGCGCCGAGTCCACCTTATCAGATTCTGCACATCCGGTATAGATATAAAATTGCCCGAAGGATTATCCGGATTAATCAACAACAACGAAGAGACAGGCTTATCTTCAAAAAAAGCTTGAAGTTCCTCAACCGTATAAGTAAAATCTTTATTATTCGGAACATATGGAATCACCGTCCGATTATCCAACCGGTTAGGATATTCCTCAAAAGTGGGAAATACCACACCTATGTTACCGCTAAGCTTTTCCATCAGACTTTTAATTAATTCGGCGGCGCCATTACCTACACAAGCAAATCTTTGTTTTATACCAAAATACTTAGCAATCAAAAGACTGTTGACATTCATCCCCGACGGATATTCCGTCAATAAAATATCAAAATTAGCTTTCATTTCCTCCCGCATACGACGAGTAGGGAAATAAGGATTAACCAAATAACAGAAGTCTAAAAGATTAGGGAAGCGCCAATATCCTCCAAAACGTTTCTGATAAAGCGATACTTGTTTTCCAGAAGGAGCAAAAAGAGATTCGGCAATATCCAAGTCCTGAACATCATCTATCTCATACCATTTCTGTCCGGTCAGTGGAAGGGCCTTCAAATCGCAGTTATCCAACAACGTTATAACACGCAGCACCTGCTCGTAATATTCATTATTGCCCAACGCTTTAGTATAGGCCTCCAGGAACGGAACATAATGTGTCGTTAAGAACTCTTTACTGAATTTATAAACATTCGTAGTTTTATAGTATTGTTCCGCATCACTGTATTTAAATGCTTTCTTCGGTATGAAGTTTACAATGTTATTTTCATCATCCAAACGCACCATTGTACCGTCCATCCAAGTTTCATACTTATCCACCAAAGCTAAATTAGGATAAGGATTGTCCAAGATCAGACGAAATAAAGAGTCTTCAAAAATCAAGTCCGATTCTATCAATAAAGTATCATCTTTCTGCAATTCTTCCTTTGCCAAAGATAAAGAATATATATTATTCGTTTTATCATAAATCTTATTCTCTATATATTCTATGGCAAGTCCATTATAGGTACTTCCTAAAAAAGCCCTCAGCTCTTCTCCCTTATACCCTATTACAATAATGATCCGCGTCAGGGGTAAAGAAGACAGTTGAGTTAAAACACGCTCTATTAAAGTTATTCCATTAACTTTAATCATACATTTTGTATTGTTCTTTGTCAGTTCGCCCAGACGTTTTCCCATCCCGGCAGCCAGAATAACTGCTTGCATGTTTATATTTTAAATATTAATACGTTATAACTTTAAAAGGATAAGAAATCCAATGAATGCAAAAGTCGAGTTTTTTTATAACATGAGCAAATTCTATGCATTAATCTTAATTGAAAGTCAATAATTTTAAAAGCATGAAGAGCACATTATCTATATTTTTCCCAGATATTCGTTTCAACATCAAGGACGCCAATCTTTTTTCTTAAAATAGAAATTGAAAAAGTAGTATGGCTTCCAGAAATAAACAATTTTCCTCAAACGTTTATAACACCGAGGCTCTATCTCTTCTTTCGACAAATAAAGCAAAATTTTCAACTTTTGCCTCATATCCTCAATCGGTTCCCGAAAATACATCACTTTGGTCATCGACAGAATCTGTTTGAATAAAGCAAAACAGATATTTATAATTCTCGTCAATTCAACATAAAGTTCTTTTCCCTCGAACAAAGCCTGTTCTTTTATAAATTGTATCCGTGCAAACTCTGACAAAAAATGATGATACAAGTTCAAAGGCTTAACAGTATGGCAAATACTTCCCTGGCGTTCTACATAAAAATAAAACGCTTTGTCAACCCATGCTATCCTCTGACACAGAAGTATACATTGATGCATCGCCGCCCTATCTTCATAAAGAACTCCCTCGGGAAAAAGAAATGAATCAAACAGTTCCCTCTTAAACAGCTTCGTACAAGCCGAACAGCTCATTTTCTCCTGCATCATTTCCCTTAAAACTTCACGTTGAGAACACAGATGAACCTCCCCGGAGTTAGGATAGGGAGAGTCAGTGTGCATATCCGGATATTCATAACAAAAATTACAATACGTCATATCAGCCTGATTCCGTACCAATGCATCAACCATTTCCTCATACATAGTAGAGGATATATGATCATCACTATCAATAAAACCTATATATTCAGATGTTGCTTCTTTAATACCGGCATTGCGTGCCGTCGAAAGATCTGCAACAGGCAAATGGAGAACTTTGATACGCGAGTCAAGCTTAGCATATGCGTCGCACATTGCAGGAGAATCGTCTGTTGAAAGATTATCTACCAGAATTATTTCAATATCTTTCAAAGACTGGTCTCTCACTGACTCTACACACTTGCGAAGATAATCTGCAGTATTATGAACCGGAATAATAACACTTACTATACTCATTTCCAAACCCTTTTCTATGCATAAATGCATTTAGTTACAACAAAAATACAAATAAATATCCGCCTTGACAAGTTTACAAAAATATTTCTTATATTTGTCGAAAATCCAAGCTACTAATGTCAAAAAAGAATATTTTAATTACAACCTCGGTTTTTCCATACCCACTTAACTCAGGAGGAGCACAAGCCCAGTATCATATGATTAATGCTCTTCGAAAAAAAATGCAAATCTCTTTTGCATATGTTTCTACAAATATAAAAAATGAAACGGCTTTAAAAAAAGAGTGGCCTGATGTAAAATTTCATCCTTATCAAGAGCAGCGCCCTTGCTGGCTCATCAGAAAATACAGAAAGAAAATAAAAAAGCTATACAAAAAGATTGATAATAACAGGGCTATTATAAATCCTTACCTATCTCATTCTTTCGAGGGAGCTATCGATTATGGCTTTGTCCGTTTTTTGCAACAAGTAATAAATGAAGATGACATTGAGATTATACAATTTGAATTTGCAAATTCCCTGAATCTGGCATTTGCATTCCCCGACATTAAACGCATCTATGTGCAACACGAGATCCACTTCATCCGTAACCTAAGATTCATTAAAGACGTAAAATCCTTATCATCACAAGATTACTACCAATTCAATATGTTAAAGCAGCAAGAGTTGACAGCAATGAACGCATGTACGGGCATCATTACGTTAACAGAGACAGACAAGAACATCCTGAACGAAGAAGGAGTCATCCGGCCCATATTCGTATCACCGGCTATCATTCCTTCTCCTGCTGAAATCTCGGCAGATTACAAATTTTCCAATAGTCTGATTTTCATCGGAGGAGACCAGCACCAGCCTAACTACGAAGGAATTATGTGGTTTCTCGACAATGTATGGAATGATATATTAAAAGAGAAACCTCAAACTACTCTATTCATTATAGGAAAATGGAGAAAGAGAAACCAGAAAATGATCCGTCAGACATATAAGCAGGTTGAAATGACCGGATTTATTCCTTCTATCAGCCCTTACAGCAGCCACTCAATCATGATCGTACCTATACTTACCGGTAGCGGAATGAGAATGAAGATTATAGAGGCCGCCAACAATGGCATACCATTCGTCACCACTCAAGTCGGAGTAGAAGGGCTGACATTTGAGAATGGAAAAGACTGCTACATAGAGAATACACACAGCGCTTTCGCTCAAAGCACACTCACCCTCATGAACGATCCTAATACTCAATTGACATTCAGAACTAATGCTTTTAAAAAGATAAAAGAAGCATATGATACCGACAAACTAATAGAGCAAAGAATGAATGTATATCAACAAATTTGAGAATTATCATTCCACCGTCATCCTATCTCCATTCATCCGCTCCATGTACTGCTGAATGATGGCCTTCAGCTCAAGTTCCATAGCACCTTGCTGTGGTACTTGACCAACCAAGTTTTCTTTCAACAGCTTATCTGTTTTAAAGGCATAGACAGCTACCGTTTTCTCACCGTCGAACTGCAACATATAATCGCCTTTAAAATATTGGTAAATGCCATTATTGTAATTTACTGCATAAGTATCTTCAGCAGGCGTATTCAATAAATCACACCCAAAAGAGACGTAAGGCTTGTCATACCCAAGATAGCTCAGTACTGTCGGCATGATATCGATTTGCTGTGCTATGGCATCTCTATATCCTTTTAAATCACCATCCGGAGTATAGAAAATAATAGGAACGGCATAACGGCCGTAATCTGTCCAATATTCAGGGTGTTCTGTCTGATTGGTGTGATCGGCAGTCAGCACAAATAATGTATTTTCAAACCATGATTCTTTAGAAGCTTTTTCAAAAAAGAGTCTCAGAGCATTATCCGAATAACGAATACACTTATGTATTTCAAGAGTACCATCCGGAAAAACCCCTTTGTAACGATCCGGAATTACATAAGGGTGATGTGACGAAGCAGTAAAAATACCCGCAGAAAAAGGTTGGGGAAAACTGCTCATCTTATCAGCAAAGAACTGTAGAAATTCTTCATCCCAAATAGCCCAGTTCCCATCAAAATCATCATCATTCCCATACTCCTCACGCCCGAAATAATCAGGATATCCCACTGCACGTGCATAAGCCTGAAAGCCCATAGAACCGTCTCTCGCACCATGGAAAAAAGCAGTATAATATCCCTTCTTCTTGAGTTCACCACCAACACTCGACAATTTATTCAAGGAGGCAGGAGTCAGAAAAAAGGGTTCTACAAAACGCGGTATTCCCGATAGAATAGAGGGCAGACCATCAATGCTCTGTTGCCCGTTGGCAAAAGAATATTTATAAACAAGACTTTCGGAAACCAAAGAATCCAGAAAAGGAGTGTAACCTTTGTAATTTCCATCCTCAAGCTCTTTATTCAGAGAACCAAAATACTCCTTACCGAAACTTTCCAGCACAAGTACCACCACATTTTTGGAGCGAAAAGTCACACTGTCAGCCGGTACATGAACGGGAGTGAACAGCGCGGTCATCTCCGCCTCATCCGCGAAATAATCGGGAACGACAAATGGTTTCTTTCCGATAGTACGGAATATCGAGAAAGGGGTATTCAATACAATAGCAGTTTCTGCCGGCCGGTTTACATACTGATTGGCATTACTGATTGTAATAGGTCGCACATCCCTTCCTATTCCCCCGCGCATTCCAAAAACACACAAAGGGATAAATGCTACCAATACGATTAAATAAGTCAAGTAATACGTCACCAGCCGATGCTGTGTATTTACCTTCGGAGTGCGATAAAGTTTAAACAACGCATATCCGAAAGCCACAGCTATCAAGACCAGATACCAATGTCGTACCAATTCAATGCCAAAAATCCCCGCCAGATTATCTTCATTGGCAAATTGACTGAAAACAGAAGTAGTAGTACGTCTGTTGGAATACTGAAAATAAACCGTATCTACCAGATTCATTATAATCATTACCATATTGGTAATGACGAATATCCACTTCACAACAGATTGATATTTAGGATTCTCTTTATAATGAAACGGAAAAAGAACCAACAGAATATAAAGGGCATTAGTATAAAGAATAGCCGACGTATCAAAAACCAAACCTCCGCGAAACATTTCCCAAAAATGCGAGAAAGCCAAATCGGTAAAATAATTATGATTCACCCAAATAAACAACAACCGACACAAGCTAAAGCTCACGTATATTAACAACAAATTGACAATAAGAGCCAAAGGCGCTGAAAATATCGTCTTAAAACTGTTCTTCATCTTCTTCTCTCCTAACATTAAATGGAAATTCATTTTTCTTCAAAATTTTCGGCACATTCTTTCTTTTTGTGCTTAAACACCCAGCGAAGTAACAAAAAATTAATCGGAACTGCAACTGCCAATACCAATATAGGAGCTAATATCCGCGAAATTCCGATATATAAAAAGAAATTAAACAAAAACATGTGAATTAGGTAATTGACAAGATGACTCCCTCCAAAACCAATTACTTTCTTAATAGACGGTGCACTGTGGAAAGTCAAATAAGCCGTCAGAAAGAAATTACACACCAAACTTATCAAATAACCGGTCGTATAAGCTACGTTGACATTAATATATGCCTGTAACAAATAATAAATCCCGTAATGAATTCCGGCAGCAATCGTTCCAACGAAACAAAAACGGATAAACTCAAATAGTTTTTCTTTATCTTTCAACATTCTATCTTACTTTCTCCGATCTCGATGTAATTTCTAAAACACATCTCATACGATAATTTAAACCAGATAATGGCACAGGGCAACGCTTTCAACGCATAGGGTTGTACAAATTCCTTCCGCAAATAGGCAGGAAACAGATCGGAAGGTGAAAAGCTGGTCAATATAAAAGCAAAAACCATCAGTGCAATATCCCACTTCGAACGCTTCCAAGGAACAGACCAATACCAGATACCAACCCCGACAAAAGCAATAATATAGGTACTGGATTCACTTCCGGTACTGAACAAAACAACAAATAATAACACGGATGCCAGCAATGCATAGCGAAATGCCTTATATTTATACTGAGCAATACGGAGATAAGGCAACCCAAAAATGATAAGCCCACCGAGTATAAGCCACAAATCGGAATAAGAGGCGCATCCGGAAATTTTACGCACCATGCCAAGCAGAGAGATGTTTTGTCCGCCGGAAAATATATTTTCGGCATTCTTGGCAGACAGGCTATCCCACCATCCTACATATTGGGAAATGATATAATCCGGACTACTGATAGCCATAGGAGCAATAAACATAACCAACGCCCACCCCAACAAAGCAAGGAGAAATTTCACCTTATGCTTGGAAAAGAAGAAAAAGGCCAGTCCGACGATACCATACAGCTTTACAAAAGTGCCCAACATAATAAAGCACGCCGCCCAAATATCCTTCTCTTTCTCTATACAATAGAACGTAGCTACAATAATGGCTGCAATAGCAATATTAAACTGCGACATAAACAGGGCAGTCAGCAACTCATGTGCGCAAAACCAATAAAGAAATATCCGTTTCCGGTCGGGAAAAGGTAATTTACGTATTGCATAATACAAAGACAGGGACAAAACGATCAACCAGAAAAACAGCCCCCACCGTACAGGAAGCATTGCAAACGGTGCAATCACCAAACTAAAAAACGGTCCGTAATGGTTTGTATCCCAATAATCATCATAAGCTACATATAACGGTAACTGCTCGATAGTATGCCAATATACATATCTGAATATCAGAAAATTATTATGTTTCGACAATTTCAGGAGAGTGGCAATGACCGGTAATAGCAGCCATAACCCAAAAAGAGTACGATAATCACTAAAAAACGGTTTTTGTAAAAACAGGTAAAGTCGTTGCACTTGTTTCATAAAATGCTCTTATTTCAATAATTATTTCGATGACGTATCTTGGAGTTTACTCTTCTTATCACACAAAAGTGTTTCAATGTTATAGAGAGGACGATTCTTGACCTCAATATAGATTTTACCTATATACTGCCCTATAACCCCTATGGCTAAAAGCACAATGCTACCGATAAACCACAAAGACAGCATCATAGAAGTCCATCCGGGAACCGTAGCATGTTCCCAATAAGACAGCAAGATATACACGGTCATGACAATACTGATAAACAGGAAGAAAAATCCGGCTCCTAAAATTAATGAAATAGGTTTGGTGGAAAAAGAAGTAATGCCATCCATTGCCAAAGCCAACATTTTCTTCAGCGTATATTTTGACTTACCGGCCGTACGCTCACTAATAGCATCGTCTACCGTGGTAGACTTATAACCAATCAAGGGAACAAGCCCCCGCAAATACAAATTCCGTTCCTTAAAATGCGAGAGCTGCTCCAGAGCCCGACGGCTCATCAAGCGAAAATCAGCATGGTTATGAATGGCTTTCACTCCCAACGAACGCTGCAACTTATAAAATACAAGAGCGGTATTCCTCTTCATGAAGGAGTCGGCATCACGCGATATCTTCACACCATATACAATATCATATCCCTCATTGTAACGATCCACCATTTCTTCAATAGCCTTCAAGTCATCCTGCAAATCGGCATCGATCGTTATCACAGCATCACACATGTCTTTTGCCGTCATCATTCCCGCCATTATAGCATGCTGATGGCCTACATTTCCAGCCAGGTTCACCCCATAGACATAAGGATTCACTTCGAACAAATGAGAAATGATCTCCCATGTGTTATCCCGGCTTCCGTCATTGACAAAAAGGATGAAACTATCCGCATCTATTTTCTTCTTTGCAACGAGATCATCCATCAAGACAGTCAGACGTCCGGCCGATTCCGCCAGAACTTCATGTTCATTATAACAAGGGGCTACAATACCTAATTTCATAATCTTACCGTATTTATAGATTTTGTCGTTTCTCTCTGGCAAATTCAGAATAGGTGACAAATTTCTCTCCTGTCGATTTAAAATAACAGATCAAGTCATTCAGACGCTTCTCCATGCCTTTTCCCGAATGGTTACGAATAATAAAAGGCATTTTAAGCTCCGGATGCTCTCCCAGAGGATAAAATTCCCAAGGATGAAAGTAAGTGACAAAATATCCGTCATGCCGCAATGTGCGACGACATAACCAACGATACAATCCGGCAGGCAAATTATGACAAGAAAGCCAAAACAGAGGAAAACGCAACCAAGGAGTCACAGAAGCGGGTATCTGCAATACCCCCTCTTTCATGAAACAGGTACGAGGCTCTGTCAAGTGCATATAACGCCCGGGAATAAAAGCCGGATTCAAAGAAGAATTATACAAATACCCTTGCCGGGCTATCTCACTCTCAGACACCGGAAACATACGCGGCTGACGATAACCATAGATAGTACATGCCGTTAACTTCTCTAAGACTTGTTTGGAACGGGCCACATCCTCCGGTTTCGGATTCCAATGGTCACAGCCATGTGCAGCAATTTCGTGCCCTTCATCGATTATACGCTTCATCACTTCCGGGGCATTCTCTGCAAAATTCGTGGTACAAAAGAAAGTCGCTTTCACGTCATTACGCAACAAACAGTCCAAGATACGATTTGTCCCGTAGACTGATACTTTCATAGCCTCATCCAATGGATAATCTACCCCATGCTCACGGGGAACATCAAATTCTTCTGTATCAAAACTTAGCAATATCATTACACTCGCTGTTTTTATTTGCAAAGTTACATTTTTTTATGGAACTCACCCAAAATATTATCTATTAAAAAGAATGACAGATAAATGTACCTGAATATTGGGTACAAATAATTATCTTTGGCAATAAAATAAAGATAATCTGTTCAACTCATATACAAACTGATCATGATGATAGGTTTCGATGCAAAACGCGCTGCACAGAACAAAACCGGCTTAGGCAATTACAGTCGCTTCATCATTGAAGCATTGACCCGGTTTGCACCCAATGAACGCTATTTACTCTATATTCCCAATCCGAACCGGACTTCTTCGCTAAACGGAATAGAAAAAGCAAACAACGTGGAACTGCGTTATCCTCAAACCACATTCTGGAAAAAATTCCGCTCACTCTGGCGGGTATGGGGAATTACTTCCGATATTGAAAAAGAAAATATCCGTTTTTTTCACGGATTGAGTAACGAACTCCCTTTGAATATCCGTAAAGCGGAAAACACACGAAGCATTGTCACAATCCACGACCTTATCTTTTTAAGATATCCTGAATATTATCACTATATCGATCGCAAAATATATGCATACAAGTTTCGTAAAGCCTGTCAGAATGCCGACCGGATCATCGCAGTCAGTGAATGCACCAAACGGGATATCATATCTTTCTTTCATATTCCCGAAGAAAAGATCGATGTTGTTTATCAAGGATGTGATGCACAATTCAAGCAAACAGTACCCGAAAATACAAAGGAGGAAATCAGAAGAAAATACCAGCTTCCACAACGCTATATTTTATATTTAGGAAGCATTGAAAGCAGAAAAAATCTATTATTGATAGCCAAGGCATTGCTACATATCCAAGAGCCGATAACCGTTATCGCCATTGGCAAACGGACACCGTATGCGGAAACCGTAGAAGATTTCTTAAGAAAGAACCACCTGGAAAACCGGATGCGTTTATTAAGCAACATTCCTTTCAAAGAATTACCCGCTTTCTATCAGATGGCAACCACTTTCGTATATCCCTCCTTCTTTGAAGGATTCGGAATACCTTTACTGGAAGCATTAAACAGCGGCGTACCGGCAATCGGCGCCACAGGTTCCTGTCTGGAAGAAGCCGGCGGCCCCCATTCCATATACATACATCCCGAAGACGATAAAGGGCTGGCAAAAGCCATCGAACAGACATTAACCGATCAATCGCTCAGAAAAAGAATGATAAAGGAAGGGAAAAAGTACGCATTATTATTCGAAGAAGAAAAGCTCACTAAAGACCTTTTAAACGTGTATAGAAAAACAATCTAATCAAGTCTCACCCGTTTACTTTCTTCATCGTATCGTCGATTGAACTCTTCGCGGGTACGTTTCCAACGGTTATGAGTCCACAACCAATATTGCGGAGCTTTTTGAATCGTTCTTTCCAACTCTCTGAAATACAATTCCGTCAGTTGAAACTCTTCCAACTGACGAGGGTCGTGAGCAACCTTCTTCAACCGACATACATAATACCCACGCTTCACACGGACAATATCCGCATAATAGACCACAAAATCCACTTGTCGCGCTATGCGTTCCGCACCCGTCAGTACCGGTGTGTCATGATTCAGAAAATTTGTCCAATAATGAATGTTATTCCAAAAAGGAGTCTGATCCGATATAAACCCGATAATCATCTTTTTTCCTTCACGGCGATAGGAGACTATTTTACGGAGTGTCTCTGCCATCGGGATATTCACAGCCTGAAAACGACTACGGACACGCACAAAAAGATCATTGAAGGTCTTATTCTCCAACACATGATAAATTTGTCCTAATACAACTTCTTCTTTATCAAAATACAAGGGAAGCGAAGTGATCCACTCCCAATTACAGTAATGCCCCAGGTAAACACAACACGAACGCCCCTCTTCAAAAGCAGCTTTTACGTCTTCCACTCCTTCAAACCTCATCCGCTTCCGCATCTGCTTTTCACTAATTGTAAAAAGCTTTATCGTTTCCATCAAATAATCACAGAAATAAGAATAAAACTTCTTTTCAATCCGAACAATCTCTTCAAGGCTTTTCTCCGGAAATGAGTCTACCAAATTTCGGCGTACCACTTTCCTGCGGTATCGAATGCAGTAATAAAGAGGGAAATAAAGTAAATCTGAAAAAAAATAAAGTACCCGCAACGGCAAAAGAGAAACAACAAACCAAAAAGCAAAAATCAGATAGTATAATAAAGATTCCATATAATCAAACAATGTATTTCAAACGGTTATCTCTGAACAATATTCCTAATCAACCAACATACCTTCTATCTTCTGTATGATCTGCTCGGGCTTAATATTCCGCATACACGCATAATCCTTGCGAAAACAGGGTTTCTGCCCGTATACCGAACAAGGACGACAGGAAAGATCGAGTTGTACCGTATTGGTAGGCAACTGTTTCCATCCCATAAATCCGGCGTAAGGGTGAGTCGCTCCCCACACCGAGACAACCGGCGTATTCACCAATGAAGCCAGGTGCATGTTGGCAGAATCCATAGAAAGCATTACATCCAGATGACTCATGAGATTCAGTTCGGTGCTCATATTCAGCTTACCGATCATCGATACTACAGTCGGGTATTTCAATATCCACGAGTCAAAAACCTCTTGTTCACTTCTCCCTCCCCCAAAAAGGAATACCTTTACATCGGGGCGACCGGCAAAATGAGCTACTACCTGTTCTTCCAATTCTATAGGATATATTTTGCCTTCATGTTTGGCAAAAGGAGCAATACCAATCCACTTTATCCCATCACCTTTAGGTCCCGTCACCGGCTCTATCAAAGAAAAGTCTCCTTTTCCCTCACCATAGATCGAGGTAAAATTCAATAAAACCGGAAAGCCTAACTTCTCCAAGACATCGGCATAACGCCTGAAAGAACTTTTCTGATTCTCTAATACTTTATCATGACGGCGTACCAGTTTCTTTTTTCCTTTACGCCCTTTATCGATGGATGCTACCGGTATTCCAGACATCCGGAATCTTAGACAAAGATATTTCGTACGCAGAACATTATGAGAATCAGCCACATAATCAAAATGTTGCTTTTTCAACTCTGAATACAATGTATTCAATCCCCATAATCCCCGGTGCTTACCGGTCAGATCGGCACTCATAAAATGCACATTGGCAGGCAATCCCTGAAAAAGCGGTTGCAAAACCGCACGGCTCAATACGGTTATTTCATGTTGAGGATATTGAGCCGCCAGCGAATAGACCACCGGAATAGTCATAGCGACATCACCGAGCGCAGAAAAACGAATTACAAGAATACGGGACATTTCTTATTTTTTAGCATAAAGCACCGGATTCAAAGCCGGATCATTATACATCTTCATCTGTTTGTATACTTTCATATATTTCCTTCCGGCCTCAATATCTGCCAACAACTGGTCAATCGCCGTTGAAAGGTCTTTTTTCTGTTCCAGCAAGATAGCAAGCTTCACCTGACACTGGTCATGATGCTCTTTTGTTGTATCCGTGCGTTCCACTTCCTGTTGCATGTGATAAATTTTCAATGCAAGAATAGAAAGACGGTCTATTGCCCAAGCCGGACTTTCCGTATTGATCGTTGCATCCGGTAGAGCAAGCACTTCTTTGTACTTATCAAGGAAATAGCTGTCGATCAACTCTACCAGATCCGTACGGTCCTGATTGGATTTATCAATTCTACGCTTCAGTTTCAATGCCTCCACCGGATCAATCTGGGGATCACGTATAATATCCTCAAAATGCCATTGCACGGCATCAATCCAGTTCTTCAGATACAAATAATATTCTATCGACTTCAGCTCGTAAGGATTGTTCATCGGAGCGTCTACACTGTCCGTAATATGATAATCGTTAGTCGATTTCCAAAAGATGTCATTGCAAAGGTTACTAAATGTCATAATCTTAACTTGCTTATATATATGTACAATAAGACAAAGCTAAAGAATATTTCTCACACAAACAACCCTTTCTTACTTTTTTATTCTATCTTTGCTTGTCTCTAAAGAAAAATGTATATGAAAATTATTGTAGACAACAAAATACCCTACATACAAAAAGCCATTGAGAGAATCGCCGATGAAGTGGTATATATTCCCGGAAAAGACTTCACTCCGGAACTGGTCCGCGATGCGGATGCATTAATTATCCGTACACGGACACATTGCAACCGCGAGTTATTGGAAGGCAGCCAAGTGAAGTTTATTGCAACTGCTACCATCGGCTTCGATCACATCGATACAGAATACTGCCGGAAAGCCGGCATCACATGGGCCAATGCTCCGGGATGTAACTCTGCCTCCGTAGCACAATACATAGAGTCTGTACTTGCCCTTCTCAAACTCGTAAAAGGAAAAGAACTTCACAAAATGTGTATAGGCATCGTGGGAGTAGGAAATGTAGGAGGCAAAATCATCGACGTTGCTCAAAAACAAGGTATGCGAGTGTTGCTAAACGACCTTCCCAGAGAAGAAAAGGAAGGGAACACGAACTTCTGTTCACTGGAGCAAATTGCCCGGGAATGCGATGTGATAACTTTTCACGTCCCTTTATATAAAGACGGGAAATACAAGACTTTCCATCTGGCCGATGAAGTTTTTTTCCGGTCATTAAAGCGTAAACCGGTTATCATCAACACCTCTCGCGGAGAAGTGATAGAAACCCAAGCACTGTTAAATGCCCTGCAGAATGGTTATATTTCCGAAGCCATTATCGATGTCTGGGAAAACGAACCGAATATAAACCTCGAACTATTAAATAAGGTAATGATAGGCACTCCCCATATTGCCGGTTATTCGGCAGACGGAAAAGCCAATGCGACCCGCATGTCATTGGACTCTCTTTGCCGGTATTTCGGAATAAAAACAACATATAACATTACTCCCATACAACCGGAAAACCTCGCGATACAAGCGGCAACCACGGAAGAAGCATGGTTGAAAATATATGATCCGCAACAAGACAGCAACAGGCTGAAAGCCCATCCCGAACAATTCGAACAGCTCCGGGGAGACTATCCCCTAAGAAGGGAAAAAGAGGCCTATCATATAAGCATAAGCTAAAACGTCCATATTTGCCGTATTTTTTGAACTACTATATTAAAAACCAACCATAACCTATTTAAATTTCAGAAATCATGAAAAAAATTCTTTTATTTACTTTTCTTCTTTTGTGTACTCTCCCGGTAAGTAGCAAAAAGGCGGGGGGATTTACTGTTTTGCAATGGAATATCTGGCAGGAAGGAACATCTGTGCCAGGTGGCTATGAAGCAATCATTAATGAAATCGTTCGTCTGAAACCGGATTTCGTCACATTCAGTGAAGTCAGAAATTATAAGAATAGCAACTTCAGTGCCCGAGTCCTGTCTTCATTGCGTGAAAAAGGCATGACTTATTACTCTTTTTACAGCTACGACAGTGGCTTATTGAGCAAACATCCCATTACGGATTCCCTGACTGTATTTCCCGAGAAGGAGGATCATGGCAGCATTTACAGATTGTTATCTACCGTAAACGGACATAAAGTGGCCATTTATACGGCTCATCTGGATTATTTGGATTGCGCATATTATAATGTACGCGGATACGACGGTTCTACTTGGAAAGAAATAGCCAGACCACGAACAGTAGAAGAAGTTCTAAAGGTCAATACTGATTCACAACGTGATGATGCGATTCGCTTATTTATTGAACAGGCACGTAAAGATATGGCAGAAGGATACAGCATCATTTTGGGTGGTGACTTTAACGAACCTTCCCATCGTGACTGGGTGGAAGCAAACAAAAATCTGTACGACCATAATGGCATGGTAATCCCCTGGACAGTAACCACTCTGCTCGAAGATGCAGGATTCATTGACAGCTATCGCGAAATTTATCCTAACCCACTCACCCATCCCGGATTTACTTATCCATCGGACAACCCTTTAAAAACTCCCGAAAAACTCACATGGGCTCCCAAAGCCGACGAACGGGACCGGATTGATTTCATCTTTTATCAAGGGAAAGGCCTTCAAGCAGAAAAGGCGGTTATATTCGGCCCTAAAGGTTCTATCGTACGGAGCCAAAGAGTAGAAGAAACGTCAAAAGATCAATTCCTCACTCCCAAAAACGTATGGCCAACCGACCATAAAGGATTACTGGTTACCTTCCGTTTTAAGAAATAAAAAAACAAGAAGAGTCGCAACTGTTCAGAGGAAGAAGATGTAGATCATTAATAGTCAATCATGTAAGCATGTGCACTTGAGATTATCAGGCTTCTTCTTATATCAGCCATAAATTCATATTATTAAAACACCCGGATGTTGTCATGCACAACATCCGGATGTTTTTTGTAGGAACATGGGGATGTTATTACTCAGAACATGGGGATGTTGTTATTTCCCAAGTATTGTCCTCTCTATTATTAAAGGATAATGTTTATACTCCAAAGAGTGTACCTTCTGTGCCACATCAATTGCAGAGTCATCCGGCAGTACCGGACACTTCGCCTGAAAGATAGTATCACCTTCATCATAATGTTCATTAATATAATGTATAGTAATTCCGCTTTCTGTCTCTCCGGCAGCAACCACCGCCTCATGTACACGATCGCCGTACATCCCCTTTCCACCAAATTTCGGCAGCAGAGCAGGATGTATATTTATAATTTTATCGGGATAAGCATGCAAAAGTCTCTCCGGAACACGTACCAAGAAACCGGCCAGAACAATAAAATCAATATGATATTCATGCAACAAAGCAAGAATCTGCTCACCGGAGACCCAATCTTCCTTCAGAAACACCTCTGAGGGCACCTGTAACCGATGTGCACGCTCTAAAACATACGCATCGCTTCTGTTAGAAAGCACCAACGCCACCCTAATCAAATCATTCTCTTGGAAATACCGGATAATATTTTCGGCATTCGTGCCGGAACCGGAAGCAAAAATTGCGATGTTTTTCTTCATAATCAGCTTATTCTATGCACAAAACAGTGAAAAATGTGCAAAAGATTGCATTTATTTAATCAAATATTTGCGCAGAACGATAAATATTTATTCCTTTGCACCGCAAAATTAAAGAAATAAAACTATTTATTAATTAAAAACTTAAAGTTATGTCTGAAATTGCATCAAGAGTGAAAGCGATTATCGTCGACAAATTAGGCGTTGAAGAATCAGAAGTTACTAACGAAGCTAGCTTCACTAACGATTTAGGAGCAGATTCTCTTGACACTGTAGAACTTATCATGGAATTCGAAAAAGAATTCGGTATCTCTATTCCTGATGACCAAGCTGAAAAGATTGGTACTGTAGGTGACGCTGTATCTTACATCGAAGAACACGCTAAGTAAATCGGATTTCATCAATATGGAATTAAAAAGAGTTGTAGTAACAGGTCTGGGCGCCATTACTCCCGTTGGCAATAGTGTACCCGAATTTTGGGAAAATCTTGTGAACGGGGTTAGTGGAGCAGGGCCTATTACTCATTTCGACGCTTCGCTATTCAAGACCCAATTTGCATGTGAGGTAAAGAACTTCGATGCAACCAAATATATCGACCGTAAAGAAGCACGCAAAATGGACCGGTACACACAATTAGCTGTTGCCGTAGCCCAGGAAGCAGTATCAGATTCTGGTCTTGATATCGAAAATGAAGATTTGAACAGAATCGGTGTTATTTTCGGTGCAGGTATCGGTGGTATTCGTACGTTCGAAGAAGAAGTAGGCAACTACGCTCTTCATCAGGAAAACGGTCCGAAATTCAATCCGTTCTTCATTCCCAAAATGATCTCGGATATTGCGGCCGGACAGATTTCCATCATGTACGGTTTCCATGGTCCTAATTATGCAACCTGTTCCGCATGTGCCACTTCCACCAATGCCATCGCTGACGCATTCAATCTTATCCGTCTGGGTAAAGCGAATGTAATCGTATCCGGTGGTTCGGAAGCAGCAATTGCTGCCGCCGGTGTAGGAGGTTTCAATGCAATGCACGCTTTATCAACCCGCAATGATTCTCCGGAAACTGCATCACGCCCGTTCAGCGCAAGCCGTGACGGATTCGTCATGGGTGAAGGCGGCGGTTGTCTGATTCTTGAAGAATTGGAGCATGCAAAAGCACGCGGTGCAAAAATTTATGCAGAAGTAGCCGGTGTAGGTATGTCAGCAGATGCGCATCACCTCACAGCCTCACATCCCGAAGGATTGGGAGCCAAGTTAGTGATGCTGAATGCATTGGAAGATGCCGAAATGGACCCGAAAGCAGTTGATTATATCAACGTACACGGAACATCTACTCCCGTAGGTGATATCTCGGAAGCAAAAGCTATTAAAGAAGTTTTCGGTGATCATGCCTTTGAATTGAACATCAGTTCGACAAAATCAATGACAGGTCACTTATTGGGTGCTGCCGGTGCGGTAGAATCTATTGCCAGCATCCTGGCTATCAAAAATGGCATCGTACCTCCGACTATCAATCACGAAGAAGGCGACAATGACGAAAACATTGACTATAACCTTAATTTCACTTTCAACAAAGCACAGAAACGTGAAGTTAATGTTGCCCTGTCCAATACATTCGGATTTGGCGGTCACAATGCTTGTGTAATCTTTAAGAAATACGCAGAGTAATATCGTGTTACGAAACCAAATAGACAAGATAAGGCTCCTGTTCTGTAAGGACAGAGAGTCTTATCTTTGTTTTTATAGGATACTTGGATTCTATCCTCGCAATATCCATCTTTACGAACAGGCACTCCTGCACAAGTCTACTTCCATCCGTTCGGAAAAAGGACGCCCTCTAAACAATGAACGTCTCGAATTCTTGGGCGATGCCATCCTTGATGCCATTATAGGAGATATCGTTTATAAACACTTCGAAGGGAAGCGGGAAGGGTTCTTAACCAATACCCGGTCTAAGATCGTTCAGCGTGAAACATTGAATAAGTTGGCCGTACAAATCGGGCTCGACAAGCTCATCAAATACTCTACCCGGTCTTCATCTCACAACAGTTACATGTACGGCAATGCGTTTGAGGCATTCATCGGTGCCATTTACCTTGACCAAGGATATGAACGTTGCAAACGCTTTCTTGAAGAGAGAATTATCCGTCCCTATATCGACCTGGATAAATTATCCAAGAAGGAAGTGAACTTCAAATCCAAACTGATCGAATGGAGCCAAAAGAATAAAGTAGAGGTATCTTTTGAACTCATCGAACAATTTTTCGATAAAGAAAGCAATCCGGTATTCCAAACAGAAGTACGCATTGAAGGACTTCCTGCAGGTACAGGCACAGGGTATTCTAAAAAAGAATCACAACAAAACGCAGCTCAAATGGCACTTAAGAAAATTAAGACACCGGATTTTATGGCAAGCATAAACGAAGCCAAAATGCTACATTCTCAAAAGGAAGAGATAACAGAAGCCGTATGCGAACAAACGGAAGAAACAGTGATCCCCGAAAAACTCATGCAAGAGGAGCCTGCCGAGGAACACAAATTGTCCGAAACGACATTCGACGAAAACTAAGTTTATCCGAAGCAAATCCCCATACGACGTCCTTGCACCACCAGATCATGGTCTTCAGTGACCAGCTTTAACTTACCGGCCACTTCATTCAAAGGAAGAGAAGATATTTCGTCCCCTTTCAAAGCAATCATACGGCCGAATTGCCCATCAGCAATCAGTTCGGTAGCATGCCCTCCCATCCGTGTGGACAAATTACGGTCAAACGGTGTAGGTGAACCTCCCCGTTGAATATATCCGAGAACAGTCTCACGGGTTTCAATACCGGTTTCGTATTCTATCTCCTGAGCGATATACTCGGCAGCACGTTTCCGCCCGTCCGTCTGAATACCTTCTGCTACAACCACGATGGAATACGGTTTTCCTTTCCTCAAACGGTTCAGGATCACCTCACCGATATTCTTTATATCATAAGGAATTTCCGGAAGAAGAATTACATCCCCTCCACCAGCCATGCCCGAATACAGAGCAATCCAACCGGCTTTATGTCCCATGACTTCAATGACCATCACACGTTTGTGAGAACTGGCAGTGGAGTGTAGGCGGTCGATGGCATCCGTAGCAATACTCACGGCAGAGTCGAATCCGAAAGAGATATCCGTCCCCCAGATATCATTATCAATCGTTTTAGGGACAGAAACAATATTAAGCCCCATAGCGGCAAGCTTGGCTGCTGTTTTCTGTGTTCCATTACCACCGATGCAAACGACGCAGTCGAGCCCTATTTCCTTGATATTATGCTCTATCAAGGCAGGCTTATTCACATCTTCGGCAACTACCCCTCCTTTTTTAAAAGGTTTCTCACGCGAGGTACCCAAAATAGTGCCACCCAAATTAAGCAAACCGGACAATGACTTATCCGTTATCAGCTCTACATCCTTGGTTAACAGACCTTGAAAACCACTATGGATACCGACGACTTCCATACCATAATAATTTATGGCAGTTTTACACACGCCACGAATGGTAGCATTGATGCCGGGACAATCGCCCCCCGAAGTTAAAATTCCAATTCTCATCGCCGTTTATTGTTCTAAAGTTCGGAACTACTCTACTCTTCTTTAACTTTTAACTATTATTTCCGTGGTAAAGATAGAAAAAAAAGATAAATAAGGTTACTTTTGCACGATTAAACATTATCCCAGTAAGAGAAATGAATATCACAAAGATTATAAGACAAGCGTTCAATTCCCGTTTAAAAGAAATAGACCTCTATGCGAGCCAGGCCGGAGAAATACAGCATCGTGTCATGACACGGCTCGTTAACCAGGCTGCCAATACCGAATGGGGAAAGAAGTATGATTATAAATCGATACGAAATTACGAGGAGTTTAAAAGCCGTATCCCTGTACAAACCTATGATGAGATAAAACCTTACGTAGAACGTCTTCGGGCAGGAGAACAGAATCTACTCTGGCCTTCGGAGATTCGTTGGTTTGCCAAGTCTTCGGGAACCACCAACGATAAGAGTAAATTCCTTCCCGTAAGCAAAGAAGCCCTGCAAGATATTCACTACCGCGGAGGAAAAGATGCGGCGGCTCTCTATTTCCGGATAAATCCGGACAGCCATTTCTTCTCCGGCAAAGGATTGATTTTAGGTGGCAGTCATAGTCCGAACTTAAATTCCAATCACAGCCTTGTAGGCGATTTATCTGCCATTCTTATACAAAACGTAAGTCCCCTTATTAATCTGATACGCGTTCCCAGCAAGAAAATAGCTCTGATGAGCGAATGGGAAACCAAGATAGAAGCAATTGCCAACAGCACGATTCCGGTCAATGTTACCAATTTGTCGGGCGTACCTTCATGGATGTTGGTACTCATTAAACGTATTCTCGAAAAAACAGGCAAACAAACATTAGAGGAGGTATGGCCTAACCTTGAAGTATTTTTCCACGGAGGGGTGGCTTTCAATCCTTATCGTGAACAATACAAACAGGTGATCCAATCGCCCGGAATGCATTATGTGGAAACCTACAATGCTTCTGAGGGTTATTTCGGAACGCAGAACGATCTTTCAGACCCGGCCATGCTGTTGATGATCGATTACGGAATATTCTACGAATTCATGCCATTGGAAGAAGTTGGCAAAGAATTTCCCCATACCTGCTGTCTGGAAGAGGTAGAATTGAACAAGAATTATGCAATGATTATCTCTACTTCCTGCGGGTTATGGAGATACATGATTGGCGATACTGTAAAATTCACAAGTAAAAACCCGTATAAGTTCATTATCACCGGACGCACCAAACACTTCATCAATGCCTTTGGCGAAGAACTGATAGTGGATAATGCAGAGAAGGGACTGATTAAAGCCTGTGCAGCAACCGGTGCACAAGTCAGTGATTATAGTGCAGCACCGGTATTCATGGACGAACATGCCAAATGTCGCCATCAATGGCTGATAGAATTTGCGAAAATGCCTGATTCCATCGAGAATTTTGCTGCGATATTGGACGCTACTCTTAAGGAAGTAAACTCCGATTATGAGGCCAAACGCTGGAAAGATATCGCCTTGCAACCACTTGAGGTGATCGTAGCCCGGAAGGGATTATTCCATGATTGGCTGGCCCAAAAGGGCAAATTGGGCGGACAACACAAGATCCCCCGCCTAAGTAATACAAGAGAGTATATCGAAGAAATGCTGGAATTAAATGAAGAATAATGTGACAATATGCCAATGTGTCAATTTGCCAATTGCTATTCAGCATTTAGTATTTAGTATTCAGCATTCAGCATTTAGTATGATAACAGTACGGGTGGTTGACACATACTGACATATTACAACCACAAAAGCGGTGGAATATCACTATCAAATTCTCCCCATTCACCGCTTTCACCTTTTCGAGCAATCAGCTTGTTCATCGGCATTTGAGGGTGAAGGTTCGTCCCCCCGTTTTTATGCACCGTGCAAAAGTCTCTTACGAACGCTGCATACGGGTCGTATGGATAATGCCCAGTGAAGGTAAGCACGCTGCTTACGATTACTGATGTGCCGTGACAGCGCAGCCAATTGGCATATTGGCACATTGTCACATTGTTATAATACCTCCCCCCAACAGCAAGCCATCTTTATAAAAGGCGGCAGCCTGCCCGGGCGCAACAGCTGTAAGAGGTTCAAGAAGCCGGAGATGTAGCAATCCCTCTGTTGTCAACCGCACCTCGCAATGGTTTGCCTGTTTCCGGTAGCGTATTTTTACGATAATATCGTCATGCCCGAACAAACGGAGTTCGTCGATTATGTTCCAATCTTTCAGCCACATCTCCGTCTTCTCAAGAGCCTGCAATGAGGATAAGACGATTTTATTTTCCGCCGGCCATATTTCTTTCACAAATACAGCACGGTTTAAATCGATACCCAACCCTCTACGCTGTCCGATTGTATAAAACGGATATCCGTCATGCCAGGCAATAAAATCCCCCTTTTCATCGACAAATTTGCCTCTTTCAATGCCGGTTGTCGTAAAACCGGACTGCAAATTCTTTTTCAAAAAACTACGGTAATCCATCGGGCAAAAGCAGACCCCGATACTGTCTTTTTTAGTGGCGGCTTTTTCAAACCCTCTCGCAGCAGCAAAAGCACGTGCTTGCGGTTTCGTCATTTCCCCCATTGGCAGCAACATCCTCCGAAGAATATCCTGTTTCAACCCCCATAAAAAGAAAGACTGATCTTTATCCGAATCGGCAGCAGGTGTGATATAATATTTCTCATCCATCCATATTTTGCGCACATAATGTCCGGTGGAAATATAAAAAATACCCATTTCATCGGCCAACATTGCCAACAATGGCCATTTCAGATAATTATTGCAAAGCGTGCAGGGCACGGGAGTATGACCTGCTAAATATTCATCGATAAAATAAGTGACAATACGTTCATGAAATATCTTACGGGCATCGTAAGTTATATGCCTGATACCAAGCCGTGACGCCAATATACGGGCATCTTCCAAATACTCCGTAGAATCATTCAGCTCAAAAAAACGGAAAGTCACTCCTACCACCTCATAGCCGGCGTCCTGCAACAACATGGCAGCAACCGAACTATCGGTCCCGCCACTCATTCCCAACAATACACGTTTCTTTTGCTCCATCATGCCGCAAATTTAAACAAAATCCCGTATCTTTACCTTTTCAAACTAAATAGAATGAAAGAAACAACGCCACATAGCCAACTTGTCATCGTCCTTTCTGAACATCCGGCACTGGGCATGCTGCTCATACCGTATATCGCAGAAAGAACTACAAAGGAAGAACTTTGTCTGATGGAACAAGCTTTCCATCTTTCTCCAAAAGCTGTGGCACAATTGAGCGAAACAGAACAAAAGGCCATTGAAATCGCGTCACACTACACCGAGAAATATTTGATGACGGTCTATTCCAAAGACAAGACGATTCCCAAGTTCCTCCGTAAACTATCCGAAGATCCGGCAAAGTTGAAAAATATCCGCCTGTTCATCGAGAAAAAACTGATAGAAATGATGGAATTGATCCGTACTCATGCCCTGCTTTTATATCAGAAACAAACAGGCAGCAAATTACTCTACTCACATCACGCCTATCATGTACATAGCAAGGACACAGAAGTTCACTTCTCATTTGAAGTGAACGAGCAATCATTCAGCTATCAACTGCAATGTTATAATGAAGGTAAAATCATTCCTCTTATGGAACTAAAACCGGTAATTGTCCTGACCGCCAATCCAGCAATCTTGTTATTGGGCATGGAAGTATACATTTTCCGGCACATAGAGGCAACACGGTTGCTCCCATTTACAAAAAAAACAAAGATTCGCGTAGACGCTTCACTCACCGAAAAATATATCGACAACATTCTCATTCCTATTGCCAGTTATCACACTATCAGCGCGAAAGGATTGGATATCCGCAAGGAAGAGAGACCTTGTGACTGTCTGCTATACGTAGAGGAAACAATCTATTCCACTCCACTTTTAAGATTGAATTTCCGCTATGGGACTGAACTGTTCACACCTCAACCCACCGAAGAAATAAAGAAATTCTTCTCACGGAAAGTTATAGAGGGTAAAAACATCATATACTATTTTCAACGTAACACCGATGTGGAAGAAGAAGCCATACAAATCCTCCAAAACACCGGACTGGAACGTATTAATGATTCTCACTTCAAACTATCGGAGAAAGCACCGGAGAAGAGCATAACCGAATGGATCACCGTACATCGGGCCATGCTACAAAGTTCGTTTATATTGACCAGCGACTTACAAGACACACCGTACTGCCTGGAGGAAATTCACATCGAACAAAGCTATGATGACGGACCGGACTGGTTCGAACTACACATAACGGTGGTCATTGGTAATTTACGAATACCTTTCAGCCGCTTCCGTAAACACATTTTGGAAGAAAAGCATGAATATACCCTCCCCGACGGACGGATAATCCTGCTCCCTGAAGAGTGGTTCAGTAAATACGCCAATCTGATGGAAATAGGCATGACACGAGGAAAGAATATCTACGTAAAACGCCCGTTTATGGGCATCGTAGAATCTATCATGGAAAATAATAATCCTAAGGAATTCATTCCTCCCCAATTTCAACAAAAATATCCCGTACCTATAGAAATAAAGGCCCAATTACGCCCGTACCAACAAAAAGGTTACGCCTGGATGATGAATCTTTACGAACAAGGTTTCGGAGGATGTCTTGCCGATGACATGGGATTGGGAAAAACGTTGCAGACACTCACTTTACTACAAAAGATTTACAGCCGCAATCATGATGATAACGACACGGAAAGAGAAAAGACCGAACTCCCGAAAAACAAGAGTGGAATATCGGTGGAATACGAACGGAATCCCATATTAAAAAGCGAGCCGGTCCGTATCGATGAAATGGGGCAATTTGAACTTTTCGGAGATCTGACGAAGGAAAACACATTGAATAAATGTGAAGTTTCCCAACGTACCGCCGAAACTACTCGCAAACCGAGTACACTGATTGTAGTTCCCACCTCACTGTTACATAATTGGAAACGAGAAGCAGCCCGCTTCACCACTCTGTCTATGGCGGAATACAATAGTAATAGCCATTACAAGGAAGGACATCCGGAGCAATTTTTCAATCGTTTTCATCTGATATTCATCTCTTACGGTACCATGCGGAATAAACTCGATGTTCTCCGGCAATACTGTTTCGAGTACATCGTACTGGACGAAAGCCAAAATATCAAGAATAGTGATTCACTAACTTTCCGTTCCGCCATCCAATTGCGCAGCCGCCATCGTCTCGTGCTGACAGGTACTCCTATTGAAAATTCCCTGAAAGATCTTTGGGCACAATTCCACTTCCTGCAACCGGATCTTTTGGGAAATGAAAGTGCATTTACCAAGCAATTCATTAATCCCATCAAACAAGGGAACAGCCGTATGGAATTACGCCTGCGCCAGCTTATCACTCCCTTTATCCTGCGTAGAAGTAAAAGTGAAGTCGCACCGGAACTGCCACCCCTTACAGAAGAAATTATCTACTGTGACATGCCGGAATCACAAGATGAAATATACCTGCAAGAGAAAAACAGTCTTCGCAATACCCTGTTGCAACTCAGTCCGAATAAAAAACAACACCAGCAGTTCACGGTACTCAATGGCATTTCCCGATTGCGCCAATTAGCATGTCATCCGCGAATGATATTCTCCGATTATGAAGGAAGTTCGGGAAAACTGGAACAGATCATCGACACTTACAGAACCCTCCGTAGCGAAGGACACAAAGTTCTGATATTCTCCTCCTTCGTCAAACACCTAGAGCTGATAGCTGCGGAATTTCATAAATACGGCTGGCAATATGCCCTACTTACCGGTGCTTCCACCAACCGTCCGGAAGAGATCGCCCGATTCTCACAAACAGAAGAAATACAAGCTTTCCTCATCTCCCTCAAGGCCGGAGGGGTAGGCCTCAACCTAACACAAGCAGATTATGTATTCATCGTAGACCCATGGTGGAATCCCGCCGCCGAAGCACAGGCCATAGCCCGCGCACACCGCATCGGACAAAACAAGCAGGTCATTGCCTATCGTTTCATTACGAAAGACAGTATTGAAGAAAAAATCATCCGGCTACAAGAAGACAAACGGTTGTTGGCCGAAACATTCATCACCGATAGCGAATCGATTCCGACATTGACCGACCAAGAGTGGATCGGTCTGTTAGAATAAGCTAACCTTGTATTTTTTAGTATGATAGATAGACAAACTGTTTTATCTTGTGTAATATCTGACTTAATCAAAAAACAGGTAACCGCCTTATTTAGAGTTTATATTATATTCGCCCCATCAGAATAATATTAACTTTAATCATTCTTGTATTATGAGAAATGTATATTACACTATTCTTGTAGTTGCATGCCTGATAGGTAGTTTAACCGCCAAGGCGTCAACAAGGGCGGAGAACAGCTCCGGGTTTACAGACATCAAACTTGATTTGATGAAGGGAAATTTCCTCACTTCCGATGAAATTGCAAACAAAAATCAAGTCACATTTGGCATAGCGATTGCAGAAGACGGTACTCAAACCCGCGTATCAGCAGACGATGCATCTGCCAATATCGTACTAAAAGACTTTAAATACCACAGTGACGAGCATGGTCTCAATCCGGGTACAGCCATTGTAAAAGTACAAGGAGCCGTAAAAATCTCTATTGGAACATGTGCCTGGGGTGATGATGTGACCATTACAAATGCCGATGGAACAACCGTGGCAAGTATGAATACCAATAATGAAAAATGCTACCACAATGATCAGACTTGTGCTGAAGCATACTACAATGGAGCAGCAACTACGCTTTCCATAAAAGGAGGCAACTATGTGCCCTATATAGCAATTGAAACAGCCAACGATGTTCCTGCAAATTCCAAAATCACCTTTTCTTTAGGTGAATATACCAATGCCGGCACAGCTCCTTCAGAAACTGAAGTGCAGACAGGTGCTACCTACACACTTCCTTTGAACAGAACTTTATATGTGGAAGGTAAAACATTGACAGCTTGGACCGATGGTAACAATAGCTACCAACCGGGTGAAGAAATAACAGTTACCGAAGACTTAGCTTTAACAGCCGTTTTTACTGACAACACCGTATCTCTAAATGACCGGGAAGACGAAGTGACGGTTAGCTGGGATTTTCAACGTAAGAATGGTGCCCCTACTTTAGCCTACGAAAAAGTAACCGGTATCTATGTAGCCCAAACTACCGTTAACGGCCAAGTTATTGATGTAAAAATAGATCTGGATACTACTTCCGGAAAAATAGCCAATGCCGGTTGGACAGACTGGGCACAAATGAATCCAGGTACTATCCTTACTATTCCTGCTGCCAAAAACTGTACAATTTCTTTGGAATCATACAGCGCAACGACCACTACCACTATTGCCGGTGATACCAACTATCAACTATCCGGAAACGTAGCAACCTATGTTTATGGAGGCGATGCTGAAAACATTGATATTGTTATAGGTGATGGTTCTTACTTCAGATACTTCACAGTAGTTTATCCCAAAGTAGAAAGCAATATCCAAGAACGTCCCGTTTATGTGACGGATTTCACTGACTGGCAAAGTTTGTCTTCCGGCAACGCACCGGCCACTGTTGATCAAACCACTAATTTCAGTAATGAAACTCTCACTTTTACATTTGATGGAGTAACCGTTTCTCCTAATGGAACCAATAGTAAATTCCCTGCTGATGCAATGGGATATGCCATGGCAGAAAAAAATATGGCAGGTACGATCGTTACTTCAAAGCTGAGTAACATCACCCGAGTACGTTTCCGCCATGCTGCCACGGGAAGCAAGCGTGGTTATAAACTGGAAAAGAAAAATGCCACAGATGCTGATTGGGTAGTATTATCCGATGCCGTTGCCGATCCGGCAGGCGGAGCATGGGTGGAATGTGCCGTTAATGAAAACGATGTACAGTTACGTTGGACCAATCTGGCACCTGCTCAAAATGCCTATATGCTCGACCTTGAAATTTATTCCAACGTTGAAATCACCGTACCGCAAGTCACATTGGCAACAAACGTATCGCCCGCAGAAGCCGGAAGTATATCCGTTTCCCCTGTCAGCAGCCAATACGATGAGGGTTCTGAAGTGACGCTGACTGCTAACAAGAATTTCGGCTATAAATTTGCGAAATGGGTGGATGCAGCCAATCAGACGCTCTCCACCGATGCAAGCTACAAACAAATATTAAACGAAAGCATGGTGATCACGGCCGTGTTTGAACAAATAGCGACCTATTCACTCAAAACCAGCGTAGAAGGTGGAGCAAACAGTTATATGATAACCGCTACTCCCGATGCGACCTTAGTAAATGGCGAGAAAATGTATGAAGGAGGAACTCTTGTCACTCTTACGGCAACAGAAAATCCTATTCTGAAATTTACTAACTGGAAAAGCGGAGAAACGACCAATGAACTATCCGTAACCATGGACGATAATAAAGAGTACGTTGCCGTATACAGTGCTTCTGACTATATCGTAGGGTGGGATTTCATCCTAAAAGGCAACAACAGCCGTCCCGCAGACTTCATCTCCACAAGTGAAAATGAAGCAACCGCACTGATTCTTCGCAAAGAAGACGGAACCACTCAAAGCTGGCTGGATAAATCAAAAGAGTCAGGAGGCTACGAGGGTGAACCCGCTGCCGTAAACTGGAAAAACATCTCTGAGAAATATTACTACGAGACCAAAGTAAATGCAGCCGATTTCATCGACATCAAAGTTACTTCCAAAATGCTGTATAATTACAATGCATATTCCGTGCAAAAATTAGAATATTCTTTGGATGGAACCAATTATAAGGAAGCCGCCCGCATCACCCTGACAGGTGCAAAAGCGTGGACACCGTTGGAAGCTACGTTACCCGCAGAATGTAACAATGCAGAGTCACTACATCTCCGTTGGATTCCTGATTACAGCTCTGATATTGTAGGTACAGCATCCGACAATGACGGTACGGCTATCGGTGCAATTTACATCACCGGAACAGAAAACGGGATTCCTCCGGCAGATCCACCCAAATTGTTATCCAGCATCCCGGTAAACAACGCCGAAGAGATTTCGGCTACAGGACGTATCGTATTGACCTTTGACAGCAAAGTAAAAATGGCAGACGGCGCCGTAGCGACTTTGGGAAATAAAACACTGACTCCGACCGTATCAGGCAAGACAATCACTTTCTCCTATATGGGCTTGGACTACAACACTACTTACACATTCACATTGCCAGCCAATAGTGTATCCAATTTATTCGATAATGAGGTAAAAGAGGATATCACCATCCGGTTTACCACCATTGCCCCTCCGGCAGTGACTCCGGGCATGTATGATGCCATCGTCAGCAATGCCGACGAATTGCTTGAAGCCTTGGCACAAGGTAACGCTGCTTCTACTTCCGGTGCACGTTTCCGCATCTTCCTGCATGACGGGGTTTACGACTTGGGAAGCAAATGTCTGACAGACGTAAAATCGAACATATCACTGATTGGTGAAAGCATGGAAAACACAATGATCGTAAACAAGGCCCCTGCAGAAGGAATCTCTATCAGCGCTACCCTACAGCCAACAGGAGAAAACATATACATGCAGGATATCACCTTGAAAAATGATTATGACTACATAGGAACTACCGGACGTGCAGTATGTCTGCAAGATAAAGGAAACAAAAACGTATACAAGAACGTGCGTATGCTAAGTTATCAGGATACTTACTATTCTAACAACAACCGTATGCGTTCATACTTCGAAGACTCTGAAATTCATGGTACCGTAGACTTCATCTGCGGTGGCGGCGATGTCTTCTTCAACCGTACGTTACTCTATCTGGAAAATCGTTCTGGAAACTGTATTACAGCACCCGCCGGTGATACCGATTGGGGATATGTATTCAATGATTGTATCATCGACGGATACGATGCAAACAAAGGTACATATGCATTAGGACGCCCTTGGCAAGGTGCTCCGATGAGTGTATGGATTAATACGACGATGAAGGTTATTCCAAAAGCAGAAGGATGGAGTGATATGAGCGAAACGATTATTCCGAAATTATTTGCGGAATACAACAGCCACACAGAAAGTGGTATGGCAGTAGATTGCAGTGCCCGTAAAACGAAATACACCGGTGGAACCATCCCGTACAGCCCTGTACTTTCAGCAGAAGAAGCCGCCCGCTTTACCCTTGAAAACGTATTGGGTGGCAGCGATTCCTGGCAACCGGCTTTATTGACCGAACAGGCTGCAGCTCCGATTCTGACAGTCAACGGTTCTACTCTTACTTGGAATGCCAGCGACTACGTATTCTGTTACGCTATCTGCAAAAACGGAAAAGTAATAGACTTCACAAACGAAACTACCTATACGATTCCGGCAAATGCAACCGACGAAGATGTATTCACTGTACGTGCAGCCAACCAGATGGGTGGACTCGGACAAGCATCCAACGGAAGTAACGCTACCGGCATCGATCAAAGTACCGTAAACAAAGAAGTGGTAGAACGTCAATACTACAATGTAAACGGTATTCGTATCAATAATACAGAAAAAGGTCTGAACATCATCCGTACCATCTATAGCGACGGTACCATTGATACAGTAAAAGAATTCGTAAAATAAAGTAAGAAAAGGTTTCCCGACATCCTTTGCCGGGAAACTATTCTCTATTACTGAATGCCGGCTGCATCCCTTTCATATGCAGCCGGCATTTTATTTGCAAGTAGCTGTTAATTGAAAGAAAACACCCTACCAAAAACAGAAAATATTATCTTTGCGCTCTCATAAATCAAACACTGAACAGAAAAATGAATTACAAGCTCCTCGTTCTCGATCTGGACGGCACTCTGACCAACACAAAGAAAGAGATAACACCCCGTAACAGAGAGATACTGATACAGGCACAACAACAGGGCACACGACTGGTATTGGCTTCCGGCAGGCCCACTTATGGCATCGTCCCCTTGGCAAACCAATTACAAATGAATCAGTTCGAAGGATACATCCTCTCCTATAACGGCGGAGAAATCATCGATTGGAAAACTCACGAAATACTCTATTCAAACGTATTGCCCGATACCGCCATTCCTCAATTATACGAATGTGCCAAACGGAACGGCCTTGCCATCCTTACTTACGACGAAGAATACATCATCACCGAGAATCCGGAAGATGAATACGTAAAGAAAGAAGCCTTTCTGAACAAAATGCAAATCCGGGAAACAAACGATTTCCTGGCCGACATCCGCCTGTCTTTGCCCAAATGCCTGATAGTAGGAGAACCGGATAAACTGATAGCAGTGGAGTCAGAACTGTCCCTTCTGATGCAAGGCACAATCAGCGTTTACCGTTCAGAACCTTATTTCCTGGAATTAGTGCCGCCGGGTATCGATAAAGCCCGGTCACTTGCCGTATTATTGGAGAAGCTGAACATGAAAAAAGAAGAAATGGTAGCTATCGGCGACGGTTATAACGACTTGAGCATGATTAAATTCGCCGGATTAGGAGTAGCCATGGGCAATGCTCAAGAACCGGTAAAGAAAGCTGCCGATTATATCACTCTCTCCAACGATGAAGACGGCGTAGCCGTTGTTGTAGAAAGATTCTTTTCAGCATCAAAATAAGAAATATCAATTATTTATTCTAACTTTGTGGTTTCAAACAGAATAAATATCAAACGTTATGGAACATCAACTGACTATTTACAACACTTTAGATAGGAAAAAGGAATTGTTTGTGCCTTTACATGCACCCCATGTAGGTATGTACGTTTGCGGACCTACCGTGTATGGTGACGCCCATCTGGGGCATGCACGTCCGGCCATCACATTCGATGTACTCTTCCGTTATCTCACCCATTCAGGATATAAAGTGCGCTACGTGCGCAATATCACCGACGTAGGTCATCTGGAACACGATGCCGATGACGGTGAAGACAAAATCGCCAAAAAGGCACGCTTGGAAGAACTGGAACCAATGGAAGTGGTACAGTATTACTTGAACCGTTACCATAAAGCGATGGATGCATTAAATGTACTTCCACCAAGTATCGAGCCGCATGCATCCGGACACATCATCGAACAAATCGAACTGGTAAGTAAAATTCTGGAAGCCGGTTATGCTTATGAAAGCGAAGGTTCCGTCTATTTCGACGTAGCCAAATACAATAAGGACTATCATTATGGCAAACTCTCCGGCCGCAATCTGGACGACGTACTGAATACCACCCGTGACTTGGACGGCCAGAACGAGAAACGTAATCCTGCCGACTTTGCCCTATGGAAGAAAGCACAGCCGGAACATATCATGCGTTGGCCCTCACCGTGGGGAGATGGTTTCCCCGGATGGCACGCTGAATGTACAGCGATGGGACGGAAATATTTAGGAGAACACTTCGATATTCACGGAGGAGGTATGGACCTGATATTCCCGCATCACGAATGCGAGATCGCTCAATCGGTGGCCTCTCAAGGCGATGACATGGTGCATTACTGGATGCACAATAACATGATTACGATTAACGGTACCAAGATGGGCAAATCGCTCGGCAACTTCATCACATTGGATGAATTCTTTAGCGGAACCCATAAGCTGCTGACGCAGGCATATACCCCGATGACTATTCGCTTCTTCATTCTGCAGGCGCATTATCGCAGCACGGTAGATTTCAGCAATGAAGCTCTGCAAGCATCTGAAAAAGGGCTGCAACGTCTGATGGAAGCCGTAGATAACTTGGAGAAAATCACCCCGGCAGCCACTTCTACAGTCAGCGTAAAAGAAATCCGTACGAAGTGCTATGAAGCCATGAACGATGACATGAATACGCCCATCGTTATAGCCAATCTGTTCGAAGGCGCCAAAATGATTAACAATATCATTGCCGGAAACGATACAATCTCCGCTGAAGACTTGAAAGATTTAAAAGAGACATTCCATCTGTTCAGTTTTGAAATTCTCGGTTTGAAAGAAGAGAAAGGCTCTTCAGATGGCCGTGAAGCGGCTTATGGAAAAGTAGTCGATATGTTGCTCGAACAACGTGTGAAAGCGAAAGCAAACAAAGATTGGGCGACTTCCGACTTCATCCGTAACGAACTGACCGCACTGGGATTCGAGATCAAAGATACCAAAGACGGCTTTGAATGGAAGCTAAACAAATAAAGAGGAAACTCCGTCTATAGTAATAAAAATGCCGGATCAAAACAAAACAAGTCGATCCGGCATTTTTTCTTTACCTATATTCACTAATACCCAAATTTATTCATAAGAAATCATATTTGACAATATACGTTCCCTATACCAGGGATCATCTATCTCTTTCAGCATTCCCCCCATTTCCGAACAAAGTTGTTTCACCACCTCTTTATTCTCCTCCAATGAAAGGTTATTCATCTGATAAGGGTCTTTTTCATCATCAAACAACAGACTCTTTTTCAATTGCTTCGTATTGCGATCGATATAAAACGCCATTGTATAACGATGCGTCTTGATTCCCCTTGATGAAGGAAAATAAGATGTCACTAACCCGTTTTCATCTTTCTCTCCATCCAGATTCTGAATGTATAAGGCACCTGTCGGACGTACGATATCAGCTTTTTCATCGAAGAAAAGCGGAGCAAAATTGCGTCCCTGTACTTCAGCAGGAATAGAATCTCCAAGACCGCACAATCCCAACAGGGTAGGCATAATATCCGGTGAAGAAAGCATCAGATTATCCACTCGCGGGCGGATTTTATCCGGATACCGCACTATAAACGGAACATTCATCGACTCTGAATAAGGAGAGTTTTTCGGGTCATCCGTACGCTGGCTACACATAGTTTCTCCATGATCCGAAGAGAAAACGACAATTGTATTCTTATCCAGTCCCATCTCCTTCAATGTTGCCAATATCTGACCAAAAGCACGATCGACGCCAGTCACCGATGCAAAATAGTAACGAGCCGATTCCGCCTTTTCCATTTTCGCATCTGCATTGGGCCGAATCAAAAGACTATCGAGCGGACGGTCTTTATACAAATTGAAATCTTCCTCCATACAGTCGTCCAATGAACGATACGGACTATGCGGAGGATTCATTCCTACCATAATAAAGAACGGCTTTTTCATATCGCGCACATTGCCCTCGTTTTTCAAGTACGAAACAACCATCCCGGCTTCGTGTAAGGGCGACCATTCCTTAGGGTCATGACGTTTCCCGTCCGTATCCCAATAATGAGGATTCTTATGTTCATCAAATGTGCCGTAAGAATACCAATAATTAAATCCGTGTCGACGTTCCTTCGGAGTATAAGCATCCCATACCGGCCGCTTTTCTTCTACATACTGTCCCGGATTTTCCGGATCATTCGGTGTCGGAAAATCAGCATGCAATTTTCCAAAATAAGCACAATCGTAGCCTGCACTTTGAAACACGTCACCGATACACTCTGCATCTTCACGCAAGGAACTGATGGGGCGATTCGAATTACAATTCAAAGGTATACCACTCTTGTTAGGATACATTCCTGTCAACAAACTGCCACGATGAGGACTACTCAACGGACAATTACTCTGTGTTGAAGTCAGTACCACTGATTCGCGGGCAAAAGCATTCAAATTAGGTGTATGCACGGGATCGGCTTTAAAATTCACCTTTTCCCGGAATCCCTCCTGTCCCCAAAATTCCATCGCCTGATTGCGATACTGATCAGGAAAAACATAAATGATATTGGGATGTTCGATTTGTTCAGCCTGTGGAGCTTTACACCCCTGCATAGCAAACAAACTCAAACCGCCGAATAATAAATTTATCTGATTGTTCATGACAAATGACTATTGATTAGTAGTAAGCAAGTAGTTAAGTAGTCAAGTAGTAAGTAGTCAAGTAGAATAGATTCATTCTGAAACATGCACTCTTTTTTGATAGCCGGACTATCACCTACTCACTACTTGACTACTTAACCACTTGACTACTTAATTACTTTTTCTCCATATCTCTCTTACGCATCAATCCCTCCAAGAAGTAATAATCGGCATAGTTCAACGGAACGTCGATTTCGGAGTCGTGAGGGATGCTGCCTACGGAGTGCATCAGTATAAAATTACCGTTTGTTCCTACTGCTGCACGGTAAGCCGGCGAGCCAAGACTCTCCATGATTTTATCAGCCGTAACCTTATAATCATTTCCCGGAAGATAGTTTTCCATTTCATATAGTGCGGAAGCTGTACAGGCAGCAGCCGAGGCATCACGCGGTTCATTCGGAATATTGGGAGCATCAAAATCCCAATAGGGTACGAGGTCTTCCGGCAGATTTTTATTGGTAAAGATAAAATTGTAGACTTTCTGTGCTTGATCAAGATATTTCTTATCATGGGTATAACGGTAACAAACCGTGTATCCATACAGTGCCCATGCCTGTCCGCGAGCCCATGCCGACTCATCCGCATATCCCTGCGCTGTCTGTTTCTTACGCACTTCACCTGTTTCCGGATCATAATCCACCACATGATAACAACTATTATCCTGACGGAAATGATGCGCCATCGTTGTATCGGCATGTTTCACTGCAATATTATAAAAAGTAGAATCACCCGAAAGCGCTGTCGCTTCAAACAACAATTCAAGATTCATCATATTATCAATGATAACCGGACATTTCCAACCGCGTGTACTCTGCCATCCTCTGTCAGCATCCCACGATTGAATAACTCCTGCATTTGGACGAAAACGGGTAGACAATGATCTGGCAGCTTCCACAATCACATCTTTATATTCTTTCTTATCAGCCAAACGATACCCGTTCAGATAACTGCAACCAATCATAAAGCCTACATCATGATGCCATTTCAAATGTTTCACCGAATCGAGTGCTTCTGTGTATTTCACTGCCAATGGCAACCATTTCTTATCTCCGGTAAGCTCATAAGTGAGCCATATACTACCTGGATAAAAGCCGGAGCACCAATCATCAATGGGAATATAAACAATATTACCATCTTTATCAATCGTGCGTGGATTCAATACTCTACCCGACTTTTCTATAATATCAGTCTGGATCGTATTCTGCACAGCAGCATTATCAATGTTATCCTGAATAAAGTCTTTTTCAACCGTCTTAGTGTTATTGCAACTTGTCAGAATCAGCAGGGAAAATCCCAATACACTCAAAATCGTTTTCATAATACCTGGATTATTTGTGATGTAATTAATTTCATGATGGCAAAAATAGCGCAATCCAACAGATTTGACTGTACTAAATAATCCAATTAAGAGACAAATTTGGTACATTTGCAGAAAATAATGTGCCAATGAGCCAATATGCCAATAAACCAATGAGCCAATGTCCAACCGCACGTCCAGATATGACAGCGCAGCCAATTGCCGTATTGCCACATTGCCACATTGGCATATTAACTAATTATTAATCATGACACCACAGGATTTTTTTAAAAACGATCTTTTTGCCGAAAGGACAGGCATCGTACTCATGGAAGTACGTGAAGGATACAGTAAGGCCCGACTGGAAATAAAAAAGGAACATCTCAATGCAGGAAACCGCACACAAGGAGGAGCTATCTTCACTTTGGCCGACCTTGCCTTGGCCGCCGCCGCCAATTCGCATGGACAACTTGCTTTTTCCTTGTCGTCTAATATTACGTTTCTCCGTGCCAGTGGTATTGGTGATACATTGTATGCCGAAGCCCGGGAGCGATATATCGGCCGGAGCACCGGATATTATCAGATAGATATCACTAACCAAAAAAATGAATTAATCGCCACATTCGAATCAAGCGTATTCCGCAAAGATCAACAAGTACCTTTTACTTTGTGACAATCGAAGTAAGCGGATAACGATTCCCGGTAACACTTCTGAGAAAAGCTTTGGCCGACCCGATATTCAAAAACATATCCAAACGAACCGGGAGGTGGTTTTTATCATCTGTAATATAGAATGTAATCACCTCCTTTTCTTTATCTCTGTCGGTATATTCCACAAATGAGAAAACAAGGCATCGGTAAGTCGTATCATTCTCTGCTTTGATATTTTTCATCCCGCGATAAATCAAGGTCTGTTCTTCTACCCTGCGACCGGTAGCCATAGGAAAGTTTATTTTCTGCCCGATCATATAGTCGTTCGGATCATAAGAGCGGGCTTGTGCCAAAATACTAAGCATATCAAAAACACAGCGACTGTCACTATATTCGGTCTCTATAATCTCACCATCCCGGTAAGTACGCTTTTGATTGACAAAGCACAGTCCGTCTTTATAGGAAAACCACGCCTCGTCTACCGTGTAACGTTTTCCCTCTTCAGCTCCTTTGCGGAAATAACGGGGTTCGAGCCTCTCACCGACAATACAAGTCAAAGTGTCCCGCATTTTAAAGAAAAAATCAATTTTCTTACTGCTCACCGACAAGAGATTAAAACGGTAGGCCGGTTTGGAGTGATAAGTCGTCGCATTCGTGGTAAGACTTGCCAAACCTGCCTTTATCCATACAAACTTCCAGTTAAAATATAAATCGTACATTACATGCTCACCGGACTTGAAAGCTTCGTTCGTAGCTTCACACTGAGCCTTGACTGGCGTTGAGAAACAAACACTAACAATCAATGTCAACCATAGCAGGTTTATACGACTCTTAACGCCGGCGACCGCTTTGATTATTATTCTGGTCTCTTTTCTTCTTGTCTTCATCTGGCTTTTGTTTTTTAAGTTCGTCCGGTTTTTGTTTATCCAATGGCGTTGCCTTCACATCCCAAGTCTGTTCGACCTCCCAATTGGCTCTCGGTTCCAATATCTGCGGATAATAGTACACCATTTCCGGCTGTCGCTTCGTTTCGTATTCACCGGTATCCCAGACTCCATTTCCATTCGTATCATTTACCAAACGAGCGCAGTACTTACCCGGATTCAAGAAATAGAAATCTGCTTTCCCATCAACGACAGGTACTTTACGCACTACCTTATCCTGACCATCGAGCAATTCCACAAAAGCAATGGAATCACACCCTGTAACATTAAAATAAATCGCCCCGTATTCCTCCAGAGAACGTACTTTTATGTTCTGCTTTATCTTATCGGTAAACAACCCGTAAATACCATGAAAAGCAGTCGAATCTACCGAGAACTCGTATTCCGTCGCCGGCTCCCAATCATAATACAAATTATACTTACGTAAGTTCAACGAATCCTGTGTAAAATCAAAAGAAACCTCCTCCCACAACGTATCCACTTTCTGTTTCAGGTGGATAGCCACAGTATCAAACCAGGCTATCGGCTCCTCAAAAGTCAATGAGATATAATCGTACACATCCATAGAAGAAGAGACACGCGATGATACAGGCAGGAATTTGGTCGGCTCCGGCTCATCCTCTTCATCTTTTTTCCTCTTCTTTTTCTTAGGCTCATCCGTATTCTTTTTCACATTCTTGGCTACAAGCTTCAATGTATCCGTCCGCGGAACCAACTGATTCAATGTATCCGTATACAAATAGCTAAGACTGAATGACAACGTATCTTGCTTATAAATCAACGAGTCTTTTACCCAATAATGAATAGTATCATTCTTCAGACTCTTCTCAATAACAAAAGCATCCTCCTCTTCAAAGTTCAACCCCTTCAACACCGGCAAAGTATCGGCTTTGGCCGCAAAATAAAGCGTAAATTTCTCCGGAGTCAGTCGTTCGCTTTTAATAAGATATTGCGAAAACAGATTTTCCGTAAAAGAACGCAATACAATATTATCCGGCAGATAATAAGTATATTTTCTTTCAACAATCGTATCAATAGTCAAAGAGTCCACCCAAGTCGTATCCTGTCGCATACGCTCCTCCCAACGGGGAATAACCAAAGAGTCATTAAAAGCCAGCGCTTCACCCTTCTGGCTGAAAGAAAAATTCTGATCGGCATCCATCAGACCAAAGATACGGTATTCTCCCGGAGCAATCCCCCGGATTACAAAATGCCCGCGACTGTCCGTACGGGCTACCCGGTCAAACGGCAATTTAGTAAATGCCGTATCGGATAAATTGGAATGTAACCCCACCAGCATTCCCTTTACCGGCTCCAGATTGGAAGCTTCGAGTAACGTACCGGATACCTCTAACGTATCGATCACATCGCCGGTAGAAAAAGTAAACGCAAAATTACCCAACGGATTTCCTTCATTGTTATCAACGATGGCATCCGAAAAATCAATCGTATAAGTGGTATTGGGTTTCAATGAATCGAGCAGGTTTATGTTTATCTTCTTTCCCGAAGGTTTAATTTCAGGCTGCTGTGCCTGAGGCGGAGAAATCACAACCTTTTCATTCGCTTTTTCCAATTTTATATATTCATCAAATTCAAGTGAAATTTTCTTCCGGGTGCTGTTAAGTGCCCCGGCAACAGGTGAACTCTTCATAAAACGGGGAGGTGTCTCATCCCTCGGGCCACCGTCCGGACGGCCTATACTGGCACATGAATAAAAAGCAGCCACTCCTGCGACTACCGTCAACACCTTGCGAATAAGCAACTTTATATTATAAGATCTTTTACGTAACATGATGCAAAAATAAAGGTTCTCAGAGAATAAATACTATACTTTACACTAATTTAATGAAAAATCGGGCAATACCGTTCCAAGCATCACTCAGCTGTCATTATTTACCAACAGATGCGACAATTGGAACGAAGTCTCTATTAATAAGAGAAAAACATAGTTAAAAAAGCGGGTATTATAGAACATTCTTACAAGAAATTAAAGTACTTTTGTAGCAAAAACTGAAAAAGCGTATTTCGGTTTTCTTCTTCCATCCTTATGCATTACTATGAGCACACTAATTTGTAGAAATTTATCAATAAACACTGAATATAGAAGTATGAAAAGTAGAATTGTATTATTCGCATTTTGTTTGACCCTCTTGTCGAGTTGTGGCAAAAAGGGTTTTGACATGGGAGGAGCTCCGGAATGTGCAGTGCAAACCCTGCAACCCGCAACAGTCAATCTGACCAGTTCTTATCCGGCTACTATTAAAGGAAAACAAGACGTAGAAATTCGTCCCCAAGTATCAGGTTTCATCACCAAAGTTTGTGTAGACGAAGGTTCCATGGTACGCAAAGGACAGGTATTGTTCATCATTGATCCTACGCAATACGAAGCTGCCGCACGTTCGGCCAAAGCAGCCGTAGCAACTGCCGAAGCTGCTGTAAGTACGCAACAGATCACTGTTGACAATAAACGTGCCTTGAACAAGAAAAATATTATCAGCGACTATGATCTGGCTATGGCCGAAAACTCGCTTGCATCAGCCAAAGCACAACTGGCCTCGGCAAAAGCACAGCTTATCAGTGCAGAGCAGAACCTCGGATTTACCAACGTAAAAAGTCCTTCCGACGGTATTGTCAATGATATCCCTTATCGTTTGGGAAGTTTGGTAAGCCCCTCGATCGCTACCCCACTGACTATTGTTTCAGATATTACCGAAATGTACGTCTATGCTTCTCTGACAGAGAAAGAACTCTTGGAATTGGTACGTAAAGACGGTTCGCAAAGCGCTGCCGTAGAGACCTATCCCGAAGTACAACTCCAACTTTCAGACGGAAGTACCTATGATCAAAAAGGGAAAATAGAGACCATCAGCGGTGTAATCAATGCAAACACAGGTGCAGTGAGCATTCGTGCTACCTTCCCGAACAGTAACCACCTGTTGAGAAGTGGCGGTATGGGCAATCTCGTCATCCCTTACCACATGGAAAACGCTCTTGTTGTTCCACAAAAGGCAACGACAGAAATACAAGATAAAAAATTTGTATTCCTGCAACAGCCGGACAATACGGTTAAGATGAATGAAATCACCATACTTAACATTGATAACGGACAAGAGTATGTAGTTACTTCCGGACTGAAACAAGGCGATCTGATCGTTATTGAAAATGTAGGAACTCTGAAAGACGGACAAGCGATCAAACCGATTACTCCTGCCCAATCGGAAGCAAACTTCCAGCAAGCCATGCAAGATCGTAAAGAAGGAAAAATGTAAATTCAGTTTATAGAGATAACAAAACTATGAAATTAGATAGATTTATTAATCGCCCGGTACTATCTACGGTAATCTCCATCGTAATAGTCATTCTGGGTATATTGGGACTGTTCTCACTCCCTATTTCCCAGTATCCGGACATCGCACCGCCTACGGTAAGCGTCTCCACCACTTATCAGGGAGCTAATGCCCAGACGGTATTGAACAGTGTGATTGCTCCACTCGAGGAGCAGATCAACGGTGTGGAGAATATGATGTACATGACATCTACTGCAACAAATACAGGTGAAGCTCGTATCGATGTTTATTTCAAACAGGGAACAGATCCGGATATGGCTGCCGTCAACGTTCAGAACCGTGTAACCAAAGCACAAGGTTTCCTGCCAGCCGAAGTTACCAAAGTAGGTGTAATCACCTCCAAACGACAAACCAGTATGTTGTTGGTATTCTCATTGTATAGTTCAGACGATAAATACGATAACGAATTCCTTGAGAATTATGCCAAAATCAATGTAATTCCCGAAGTACAACGTGTACCCGGCGTAGGTGATGCCATGGTGCTTGGTGCCGACTACTCTATGCGTATCTGGTTAAAGCCGGATAAAATGGCGCAATATCACCTGATGCCTACCGATATATCTGCTGCTTTGGCCGAGCAAAATATAGAAGCCGCTCCGGGATCATTCGGAGAACAGGGCAATCAGACTTTCCAGTACACATTAAGATACAAAGGACGCCTGCAAAGTCAGGAAGAATTTGAAAATATTGTCATTCGTGCTACTTCAGACGGACAAGTGCTTCGTCTGAAAGACATTGCAGAAGTAGAGTTGGGACGTCTAACTTATGGGTTCACCAACAAAGTTAACGGGCACCCGGGTGTTACCTGTATCATCTTCCAGACAGCCGGTTCGAATGCTACACAAATTATCAAAGACATCGAAGCATTGCTGCAAAAATCTGAAGAGGCATTCCCTCCGGGTGTAAAAGTAAATATCTCCCAGAATGCCAACGACTTTCTTTTTGCTTCTATCCATGAAGTAATCAAGACTTTGCTTGAAGCATTCGTACTGGTATTTATTGTAGTATACGTCTTCCTGCAAGATTTCCGTTCCACATTAATTCCGGCCATTGCTATTCCAGTAGCTTTGATCGGTACATTCTTTGTACTTTATCTGATCGGATTCAGCATTAACCTGTTGACGTTGTGCGCTATGGTACTCGCCATTGCCATCGTGGTCGATGATGCCATCGTAGTCGTCGAAGGAGTCCATGCAAAACTGGACCAAGGATACAAATCTTCCCGACTGGCTTCTATCGATGCCATGAATGAATTAGGTGGTGCTATCGTATCCATCACGCTTGTAATGATGTCCGTATTTATCCCTGTAAGTTTCATGACAGGAACTTCCGGTACATTCTATCGCCAATTCGGTTTAACAATGGCTATCTCCATCGGTCTGTCGGCAGTCAATGCATTGACACTGACTCCGGCACTTTGTGCCATCTTACTGAAACCTCATAAAGAAGATGAAAAGAAAAAATCAACTTTCGTCAGTCGTTTCCATACAGCATTCAATGTCTATTATGACAACATATTGAAACGATATAAAAAAGGTACACTTCATTTCATCCATAAGCCTTGGCTGACCATCAGTAGTGTAATAGCCGGTATCGCTTTGTTAATGTTCTTGATGAATATTACTCCGACCGGTTTGGTCCCAAATGAAGATACCGGTACTATTATGGCAGTTGTTGACATGCCACCGGGAAGTTCCATGGAGCGTACCACTGAAGTGATGCAACGCATTGATAGTTTATTAGGTGCCGATCCAGCAATCGAAAGCCGGACTATGATTGTCGGTTACAGCTTCCTTGCCGGAGATGGTCCAAGTTACGGTTCATTCATTTGTAAACTAAAGCCTTGGGAAGAACGAAGTATCGAGCAGCGTTCCGATTTCGTATCCGGAATGCTTTACTTGAAGGCACGTGAAGTGATCAAAGATGCCCGAGTACTGTTATTCGCTCCACCTATGATTCCGGGATATAGTGTATCCAACGGTTTCGAGTTGAACTTGCAGGATAAAACCGGTGGTAGTCTGGACAAGTTCTATGAAGTAGCGCAGAATTTCATTACCAAATTGCAAGCACGTCCGGAAATTCAATCTGCACAAACATCCTTTAATCCGAATTTCCCGCAATACATGATCGACATCGATGCTGCTGCCTGTAAAAAGGCCGGTCTTTCACCAAATGATATCTTGACAACCTTGCAAGGATACTATGGCGGTCTATACTCTTCCAACTTCAACCGATTCGGTAAGTTGTATCGTGTAATGATCCAGGCAGACCCCAATAGCCGTGCCAACTTTGAATCCTTGAAATCCATCAAGGTGCGCAACGGAAACGAAATGGCGCCCATCACCCAGTTCATGAGCGTTAAGCGTATCTATGGACCGGATAATATCAAGCGATTCAATATGTTTACTGCCATGACTATCAACGGTTCTCCCGCTGATGGTTACAGTTCCGGTCAGGCTATCCAGGCAATGCAAGAAGTTGCTCAAGAAGCACTGCCTACCGGTTACGGTTATGAGTTCTCCGGTATGACCCGTGAAGAACAAAGTTCCAGTGGAAGCAGTACAGCTATGATTTTCATACTCTGTTTTGTTTTCGTATACCTCTTGTTAAGTGCGCAGTACGAAAGTTATATTTTGCCTTTGGCCGTATTGCTTTCTATTCCGTTCGGTTTGGCAGGCAGCTTCATTTTTGCCCATCTAATGGGATTGGCAAACAATATCATCCCGATACTCGGAGCAGCTACCAATAATATCTACATGCAGATTGCCTTGATCATGCTGATGGGACTTTTGGCAAAAAATGCCATTCTGATCGTAGAGTTTGCCCTCGACCGTCGTAAGATGGGTATGAGTATCACTTGGGCAGCCGTATTGGGAGCAGGTGCCCGTTTGCGTCCTATCCTGATGACTTCATTGGCCATGGTGGTCGGATTGATTCCATTGATGCTGGCCATGGGAGTAGGTGCCAACGGCAACCGCGCATTGGGTACAGCTGCCGTAGGCGGTATGTTCATTGGTATGATCTGTCAGATCTTTGTCGTACCGGCCTTGTTCGTAATCTTCCAATACCTGCAAGAAAAGGTTAAGCCGATGGAATGGGAAGATATCGACAACTCTGATGCAGAAACAGAAATAGAACAATATGCTAAATAAAGTTAGAAAAAAATTAAGCATGAAAAAACAAATCATATATATGTTGTGTGCAACTGCCTTTTTAAGCAGTTGCCACATCTATAAATCATACGACAGACCCGAGGATATTGAGATCTCCGGTATATACCGTGATACGGTGGCAGGAGGTGATACGCTGGTATCCGATACGACCAACTTCGGAAATCTGCCCTGGAGAGAAGTTTTTACCGATTCTCAGCTACAAATACTCATTGAGCAGGGATTGGCGAATAATACCGATCTGCAGACTGCCATACTGAAAGTAAAAGAAGCACAAGCAGCTTTGATGACTTCCCGTCTTGCCTATGCTCCCATGCTGGCATTGTCTCCTCAAGGTACTATCAGCAGTTTCGATAAAAGTGCCGCAACCAAAACGTATTCCTTACCGGTAACCGCCAGTTGGGAACTCGACCTCTTTGGTAAATTATTGAATGCAAAGAGAGGTTCTCAGGTAGCTCTTCTACAAACGAAAGCATACCGCCAAGCCGTACAAACTCAGATCATCTCCGGCATTGCCAATACATACTACACCTTGTTGATGTTGGACAAACAGTTGGAAATCTCCGAACAAACAGCCGATGTAATGAAACGCAACGTAGAAACGATGCGTGCCATGAAAGATGCAGGTATGACGAATGCTGCTGCCGTTGCGCAAAGCGAAGCCGCCTATGCGCAGGTTATCGCCTCTCTACCGGCTACCCGTCAAAGTATCCGCGAAGCCGAAAACGCCCTCTGCATGCTTTTAAGACAAGCACCGCAAGCTATCAAACGCAGCACATTGGAAGAGCAGCAATTACCCACACAATTCTCTGTTGGCGTACCTTTGCAGCTATTATCCAATCGTCCGGACGTGAAAGCCGCCGAAATGAATCTGGCAAGTACTTATTATAACACCAATGCCGCCCGCGCTGCTTTCTATCCGCAAATCACGATTAGCGGTTCAGCCGGCTGGACAAACAGTGCCGGTAGTGTTATCGTTAATCCGGGTAAACTCCTTGCCTCTGTTGTCGGTTCACTGACCCAGCCTCTCTTTTATCGCGGCAGCAACATCGCCCGTTTAAAGATAGCCAAAGCACAACAGGAAGAAGCTAAACTCGCTTTCCAACAGACCGTATTAAATGCCGGCAGTGAAGTAAGCAACGCGCTCTCTTTATACCAGACTACCGCCGAAAAGACCTCTGCACGTCAACTTCAAGTAGAATCTGCCGAAAAAGGTGCCGAATATACAAAAGAATTGTTTAATTTAGGCACGTCAACCTATTTGGAAGTTCTCTCGGCCGAACAGTCACTGTTGAGTGCGCGTCTGTCACAAGTATCCGACCATTTCGACAGCATGCAAGCCGTAGTCAGTCTCTACCAAGCATTAGGTGGCGGAAGAGAAAATTAAAAGGTATTAATTGTAAATCGTAAATATCATGATTAGTCCGTTAGCTTATGTAGATCCCGGAGCAAAAATTGGAAAGAATGTCACTATCCAACCGTTTGCCTATATCGAAAAAGATGTCGAAATCGGGGATGACTGTATAATCATGGCTTATGCCAGTGTTCTGAATGGTACCCGTATGGGAAAAGGCAATAAGATACACCACCATGCAGTGTTAGGTTCCGAGCCTCAGGATTTTCATTATACAGGTGAAGACAGTAGCCTGATTATCGGTGACAATAATCATATCCGTGAGAATGTAGTGATCAGCCGTGCCACATTTTCCGGTAATGCAACCCGCATCGGTAATGAAAACTTCCTGATGGACAAAGTACATATCTGCCACGATGTTCAGATAGGTAATAATTGTGTAGCTGGTATCGAAACAACCATTGCCGGTGAATGTAAACTCGATGATTGTGTCATCCTGAGTGGTAATGTGATTCTTCATCAGTATTGCCGCGTGGGTAGTTGGTCATTGGTTCAGAGCGGATGTCGTATTTCCAAGGATGTCCCCCCGTATGTAATCATGTCCGGCAATCCTACTACCTATCACGGAGTAAACGCTGTGGTACTTACCCAGCATCACAATACATCAGAACGCATCTTACGTCATATTGCCAATGCCTACCGTTTGATCTATCAAGGTAACTTCAGCATTACAGATGCTGTACAGAAAATTATAGACCAAGTTCCTATGAGCGAAGAGATCGAGAATATAGTTAACTTCGTGAAAGGATCCGAACGAGGAATTGTAAAATAACTACAAATTAAAATCTGCATTTAGTATAAAAACTCCATTATTCTAAAAAAGAACAATGGAGTTTTTTATTTCCAAAATAAGAGAGACCGGCAACCTTGAAAATAGCCGATACCTCAACGCACCCAAAATCTATCCTACACACGACAATAATCCTTCACCAAAGAAGTGCGTCTTCCCCAATTTCAAAAATGAAAGTTAATAGTCTCCTCTATAAGCTAAGTAGTCTGAAAAATTAAGATAACTTTCCTCTAAATTTGTTCTTTATCATCTTCCATCCCCATGAATTGTAATGATATATACCATTATCCATAAAAATGGAAGAACAAGAGATTTTTATCCATTATTCATAAACTAAAATTAGAAAATATGAGACAAGATGATTTCGTAAACTTCATGCGTGCAACTATTTGTAAGTTTGAACAAGGCAATAGCTATGGAACAGCGCATATATACAAAAATAGCCTGAGCAATCTTATTGCATTTTATCGTACCGACAGGATACCATTTAAGAAAATAACTCCGGAGTTACTGAAAGGATTCGAGTTCTACTTAAGGCAGAGACAGCTCAGCTGGAATGCTGTTTCTACTTACTTGCGCACAATCCGGGCAACTTATAATCGGGCTGTCGACAGGCATTTGGCACCCTATATCCCGCGATTATTCAAACAAGTATATACAGGTACATGTGCAGACCGGAAAAAGGCACTGAACGCTGACGAAATGGCGCAAATATTTCAGAGCTGGAAAAATCGCGATACATCGAAGACACACTCCCGCACTCACGGTCTGTTTATCCTCATGTTCCTACTTCGTGTTTTACCTTTTGCAGATTTGATAAACTTGCATAGAGGAAAAACCTAAACGGAAACACAATCTCTTACCGGCGTCGCAAAACCGGCAGGCAGCTAACCATTGACATCCTCCGGGAAGCATGGGCAATTTTAAATGAATACATGGATACCGATCCTCACTCACCCTACCTATTTCCATTTCTGACGGGTAAAGAGGGCAGTATAGAATCCTACCGTGAATACCAATGGGCCTTACGTACTTTCAATCGGCAGCTCAATCAACTCAAAGAAATACTGCATTTGAAAACTCATTTAAGTTCTTACACCGCGCGCCATACATGGGCCACCCTGGCCTATTACAATGAAACCCTTAACACGACCGATTAAGACTTATGCTATTCCTATGAACAACAATAGATCTTCATACAGATAAGCAGTAGCTTTCATTTAAAACGAACATTAAACTCTTACCGCAACAACATCCGGATGTTCTTACACAAAACATGGGGATGTATTCATGCACAACATCCCCATGTTGTCGCACAGAACATGGGGATGTTTTTAGAGTGTGAAAAAAGAAAGGAAGAAATTCTGTGTAAATGTTTATTCCATTTCCAACATACCGAAGAAGTCCGGACGATGAAAATCCGGTTGCTCTATCTCTATCGGATTCCAAGAAAGGAAATGCGGAGTTTGAAGTTCATCGCCGCATTTATAGAAATTAGCTTTAATCTCCTTTCCATCCAACGAAGTTATCTGATGTTTAAAGAACACAGTATAAGGAATAACCAAAGCGACCTCCCAGGTCACCTCCTCCACACGTTCTTCAAAGGGTATACGTCCGAGACTTGACCAACGCTGTACCTGTGCTGTTATGTCTGCAGGAGCATGTTCGCGATTATTCCGTTGGGGTCCCGCCCCTACAAGAACAGTACCTATACAATTACATTCAATGTTATAGTAGATTCCGTCACCGGCCGGGATAGAGAAGAACTCCACACAGGAATCCGTCCACACCGATCCATTATCTTCACCATAACGGGCACGCACACTGGCTTCCGTTACCTTGAAATGCAGTAAAATGGCATCCTCTGTATGAGCAACCCGGAATTCGACTTTCGGGCAATAAGGATATTCCTTCCAATTCACTTTGCTGACAGGCTGGAAACCGATCTTTTCTTCATCCAGCAATTTGGGAAGTGAACTGACTTCCACATTAGCTACACTGATTTTTTTTACTTTCATGGCTTCTTGTATTTCTATAAGTCAAACAAAAGTAATATATTTGTGATTAGTTTCACCTTAAACCCTATAAAAAGTGAAAAAATTTATTCTTTTATTTTTAGTTATACTGAACGCAACTGCAGTTCTTGCTCAAAAACAAAACATTATTTTCAATCATCTGACAACTGATGACGGGTTGTCACAATTTTCTGTAAACAGCCTTTATGTAGACGAACAAGGCGTACTTTGGATCGGTACACGTGAAGGACTAAACCGTTACAACGGAAACGACCTCAAAACCTTTAAGCTACAAAAGAATAATCCTAATAGTTTGTTTTGCAATACAATACTCCGTGTCACAGGAGACCAACAGGGAAAAGTCTTTCTACTTTGCACGGAAGGTGTTGCAGAATTTGACCTCATTACTCAAAAATTCACAACCCTTTTACAGGGAAACACTACTAGCATCTACTTCAACAAGCGGCTTTTCATCGGAAAAAAAGATGAAGTATATGTATATAACAAAAACACACAAAATTTCGATTTTTCCTATCGCTTGGCAGGAAAAGATATCTCCATCGTCTGCCTTCACCTTGACGATCAAGATAATCTATGGATGGGAACTGAGAACAGTGGTGTGTACAAATTAGATAAAGACAAAAAACTCACTCATCCTATCGAAAAAGGAAATATTACAAGTATATATCAGGATTCTTCAGGCGAATTATGGATAGGGAGCTGGGAGTATGGGTTATATCATGTGAACAAAGACGGTATAATACGTAATATGAGACATGATCCGCAAAACCCGAACAGTGTTTCTTCTGATTTCGTAAGAGATTGTTGCGAAGACAATCATGGCAACATATGGATCGGTACATTCAATGGATTGAACCGGTACCATAAAAGTAGCGGACGCTTCGACAACTATGTGGCAAGTAGCGGAACGGAAAACCTAACCCACTCTTCCATCTGGTGTATTGTGAAAGACGTCCAAGGTACTTTATGGCTCGGTACTTATTTCGGAGGTGTTAATTATTTCAATCCGGAATATGAAATTTATACCCGATACAAAGCTACCGATACAGAAAAAGAAGGACTAAGTAGCCCCATTGTCGGTTGTATGACAGAGGATAAGGACGGAAATCTGTGGATTTGCACAGAAGGAGGCGGTGTAGATGTTTACTACAGAAAAGAGGAGACTTTCCGGTGGTTCCGTCACGAAGAAGGTAAAAACAGTATCTCACACAACAATGTCAAGGCGATCTATTATGATGAAAAGGCGGAAATAATGTGGTTCGGTACTCACTTGGGAGGGGTTAACAAACTGGATTTGCGTACCAATCGCTTCACCCACTATCAGATGAAAGAAGATGATCCGAATTCATTGCCTTCAGATATCATCCGCGATATAACACCCTATCAAGACCAATTAATTATCGGTACACAAAACGGGATCTGTCTTTTCGATCCGACCACAGGGGTATGCCAGCAGCTTTTCAAAGATACCAAAGAAGGACGAGCCATCAAAATGGTGGCAGATCTATTTATAGATAAAGACAGTACGCTGTGGATTGCTGCAACAGGTGAAGGAGTATACAGTTATCGTTTCGACACCCGACAACTGATCAATTACCGTCACGATTCCGAAATTCCCGGCAGTATCAGCAATAATAATATAAACAGTATCATGCAGGATAGCCGAGGTAATTTATGGTTCTCAACCTCCGGCAGCGGACTCGATTTATACCACAAAGAAACAGATGACTTCGAAAACTATGACATGCAAAAGAACGGGCTTTCCAGCGATTGTATCTATGAGGTGTGTGAATCATCTTTTGAAAAAGATTGTTTATTACTCATTACAAATCAAGGATTCTCCAAGTTCAATATTCTCAATAGGACCTTCTATAACTATAGCATCGAAAATGGATTTCCGCTGAATGCAGTCAACGAAAATGCACTATACATAACACGTGACGGTGAAGTTTTTCTGGGAGGTGTACAAGGAATGATATCTTTCCATGAAAAAAAACTATATTTCACTCCCAAATCATACAATATCCTCTTATCGCGCCTGATCGTCAACGGGAAAGAAGTAACGCCAGGAGATGAAACCGGTATTTTACAAAAAGCTTTATCATATACGCCGGAAATCACTTTAGAGGCGGATCAAAACATGTTCAGTATAGAGTATACCACTTCCAATTATATTCCAGCCAACCGAGATCAGATTCTTTACCGACTTGAAGGATTCTCCAACGAATGGAACAGTATACAGCGCCGGCAAAACATAATTACATATACAAACTTAAATCCTGGAACTTACACATTCACCGTCAAATCAAAACGAAATGAAATAAAGGAAGTCAAATTGAAAATCCATGTTCTCCCATCTTGGTATGAAACTTGGTGGGCTTATCTCATTTACACAATATCGGCCGGTGGTTTACTGATATATCTTATCCAAGCTTATAACTCAAGAATCCGTTTACGCGAATCCCTCAAATACGAAAAGCAACATATCGAAGACCTTGAAGCATTAAATCAGTCGAAACTACGTTTCTTTACCAATATCTCTCATGAGTTCCGTACTCCGCTTACACTTATCGTAGGGCAAATCGAAACTTTATTACAGATACAGACCTTTACCCCTAATGTATACAATAAAATTTTGAAAATCTATAAAAGCAGTCTACAGTTACGAGAGCTGATCAGCGAATTACTGGATTTCCGTAAACAGGAACAGGGACACATGAAAATCAAGGTAAGCAGACACAACATTGTGTCTTTCCTATACGAAAACTATCTGTTATTTTTGGAATATGCCAGTAGTAAAAAAATAAACTTCAACTTTAAGAAAGAGGACGAAAACATAGAAGTATGGTATGACCAAAAACAAATGCAAAAAGTAATCAATAATTTACTTTCCAATGCACTAAAGCATACGAAAGAAGAAGATACCATCTCCATTAACGTAAGAAAACAAAATAATCATGCGATCATCGAAATACAAGACACTGGTTCGGGTATCGATGCTGCTGAAATCGACAAGATATTTGACCGTTTCTATCAAACCGAACAACTCGACTCATTGGCTGTAGGCGCAGGAACCGGTATAGGACTGGCTTTAACAAAAGGCATCATTGATTTACATCACGGAACGATATCTGTAGAAAGCGAACTCGGTAAAGGCAGCAGTTTCATCATTTCACTAAAATTGGGTAAAGATCATTTCACGCAAGACCAAATCTCTTTGAAAGAAGAAATAGTGCAACAACAAGAACCGTTACAAGCGGGAACTACCGCAATAATGGCAGAAGCAGCCCTTGATAATGAAATAATCCCATCCCATCCTTCAGACGCCAAAATGCTGATTGTTGAAGACGATATATCCATCCGTGAAATGCTATCAGATATTTTCCGAACATTCTATCAGGTTATCACAGCTTCTGACGGTGTAGAAGCAATGGAAATAGTAGAAAAAGAGATGCCGAGTATCGTGCTGAGCGATGTAGTAATGCCCCGTATGTCCGGAACAGAGTTATGTAAAAAAATAAAAGGAGAATTTAACACCTGCCATATACCCGTGGTACTACTCACTGCACGGACTGCCGTAGAACATACTGTAGAAGGATTACGTATCGGTGCCGATGATTATATCACAAAGCCTTTTAACATCAACATATTGGTTTCCCGTTGCAACAATCTTGTCAACTCACGTATCCAATTACAAGAGAAATTCACCAAACAGCCACAGGCATTTGCACAAATTCTGGCAACCAATCCTATGGATAAAGAAATGTTGGATCGCGCCATGACCATTATAGAAAAACACTTGGATGATTCGGAATTCAATGTAAATACCTTCGCCCGCGAAATGGGAATGGCACGTACAAACTTATTTAGTAAACTAAAAGCCGTAACAGGCCAGACCCCCAACGAGTTCATTCTTACTATCCGTCTAAAGAAAGGAGCTATCATGTTACGTAATAATCCGGAACTGAATATTACCGAAATCTCTGACAAAGTAGGCTTCTCGTCTTCACGGTATTTCAGCAAATGCTTCAAAGACGTGTACCGTGTCAGTCCGATGAGTTACCGAAAAGGGAAAGAAAGCGAAGAAGAGGAAGAAGATGAACAATAAGCTATGATAAGCGGTTAGCGATAAACAAGCTGTGCTATAATGCCACATGACGCCAATCACTTATCATCTGCTGTCTATTATGTACTTTTCTTGCTTATAATCCGGACTTCATTACCCCATTTTCTTTCTTTTTGGTATTATCTTTGCACTATTGAGAAATACTTAATAAGAAAGATCATGAAACAAATCCTGTACATTTTACCTTTGCTATCCGGTATTACTTTGATGAGTAGTTGCGGAAACGCTACCAGCAAAGGAACAAGAGACCGCAAACAACAAAAACCTAATATTATCTATATTTTCGCTGACGATCTCGGTATTGGCGATCTCAGTTGCTATGGAGCCAGCCGTATCAGTACCCCCAATATAGACCGGCTGGCCGGCCAAGGCGTTCAATTTACCAATGCTTATGCCACATCAGCCATCAGTACTCCTTCACGATTCGGATTACTAACCGGCATGTATCCCTGGCGACAAAAAAACACAGGTATTGCTCCTGGGAATTCCGAATTGATTATCGATACGGCCTGTGTTACTATGGCCGACATGATGAAAGATGCGGGATACGTCACCGGAGTGGTAGGAAAATGGCATTTAGGATTAGGACCTAAAGGAGGTACGGACTTCAACAAACAAATTTCCCCCAACACCCAAGATATCGGTTTCGATTACGAATTTATAATCCCTGCTACAGTGGACCGTGTACCTTGTGTATTTGTAGAAAACGGCCGTGTTGTAGGGCTCGACCCGAACGATCCGATAACAGTAAACTACCAACATAAGGTAGGGAACTGGCCTACCGGTGAAGAAAATCCGGAATTGGTCACTCTCCAACCCAGCCAAGGCCATAACAATACCATCATAAACGGTATTCCGCGCATTGGATGGATGACAGGAGGAAAATCCGCTCTCTGGAAGGATGAAGATATCGCCGATATCATCACTGACAAAGCCAAGAAATTCATTTCCAAACACAAGGACGAACCTTTCTTTCTATATATGGGTACTCAAGATATACATGTTCCTCGCGTACCCCACCCTCGTTTTGTCGGAAAAAGCGGATTGGGCACCCGTGGCGATGTTATCTTGCAATTGGATTGGACAATAGGCGAAATCATGAATACCCTGGACAGCCTAGGCCTGACAGACAACACAATGTTAATTTTCACAAGCGACAACGGTCCGGTAATCGATGACGGATACCAAGACCAGGCTTTCGAAATGCTAAACGGACATACCCCTATGGGTATTTACAAAGGAGGTAAATACAGTATTTACGAAGCCGGTACACGTATTCCATTCATCATTCGCTGGCCGGCAGGTATTAAACCGAATAAACAACAAGCTCTATTTTCACAGATTGATGTTTATGCATCACTCGCTTCTCTGCTAAAACAGCCTCTTCGAAAAGGAGCGGCTCCCGATAGTCAGGAACATTTAAAAGTATTACTGGGTAAAGAGACTGACAACCGTGAATATGTAGTACAACAGAATCTCAACAATACGCTCGCTATCATCAAAAACCAATGGAAATACATTGAACCCAGCGATGGCCCGGCCATTGAATATTGGACAAAAACAGAACTTGGTAACGATAAGCATCCGCAATTATATAATTTGTCATCCGATCCTGCCGAGAAACAGAATGTAGTCAGTGAATATCCGGAAATCGCAAAAGATTTGTCCACCTTATTAGAGGAAGTAAAAAAATAAAATCCTCTATTTTATTCATCCTTAATTCTCCAAATAAAAATGAACTTACTATTAAAGAAAAAACTACTTATTTTTTGGGTTATCCTAAGTTATATCCCCAACCAATTCATCATTGCACAATCAAATAGTGTAATAACAGAAACGAGGCTTGACTGGTGGCGTGAAGCCCGGTTCGGTTTATTTATCCATTGGGGATTATATTCTGTAGCTGCCGGTGAGTGGAATGGTAAAGAGATAGATGGCATAGGAGAATGGATACAAAACTTTGCAAAGATACCCAACAGCGAATATAATAAATTAGTCAAAGACTTCACGCTCTCGAACTATCATCCGGAAGAATGGGTCGCATTAGCCAAACAGACAGGTACAAAATATATCGTTTTTACAGCAAAACACCATGAGGGATTCGCCCTGTATCCGAGTGACGCCAGCGATTTTAATATACGAATGACCCCATATCAAAAAGATCCGCTGAAAGAGTTGATTACCGCCTGCCGAAAAGCCGGAATCAAAGTGGGTATCTACTATTCACACCGGCAAGACTGGCATGAAGAAGATGCTGCCGTGATGTCTAATGAATATGATGGACACTACGGAAAACCCAAAAAAGAAATTAAGCCCAATCTCGACAGATATATCCGGCAAAAAGCCCTTCCACAAGTACGTGAACTATTGACACGTTACGGCGATATTGATTTAATATGGTATGATACCCCTTTCGATCTGACTCGCGAACAAAGTCAGACTTTTGTCAATGCTGTACGAGAATTACAACCGAACTGTATCATCAACGGACGTGTAGGATACAATTTAGGAGATTATGGCCCCTTGGGAGATAACGAGATGCCTTGCAGTAAAGCAACCACCGATCTGGAAATGGTAGCCACTCTAAACCATACTTGGGGATATAAAAAAAATGACAACCATTGGAAAGGGAAAAAAGACATTCTTTGCTCCTTGATCGAATCTGCAAGCCGTAACATTAACTATATGGTTAATATCGGTCCGATGGCGGATGGTACCATACCAGCACCAAGCATAGATATTTTAAGATTTGTAGGAAATTGGATGACAGACAATTCCGAATCCATTTATGGAACGAAAGGTAATCCTTTCAATGATAATTTCCCTTGGGGATACGTTACCCGAAAAGGAAACAATCTATACTTGCATCTGGCACAATGCCCCCAAAACAATCGTATTCAATTAAAAGGCCTGTATTCGGATATCCGGCAAGCCACGATATTGGCAACCCAGCAACCGGTTACCGTGAATAATCAAAGCTTTTCCAAAACTATCATTCTTCCCAAAGAGCTGGACTATGAAACAGTACCGGTCGTCAAACTAGTTTGTGCAACTCCCCTAAAAGTTGATACCAGAAATTTTATGAACGAAGGGATCATTTCCATTCCGGCCGCTTCCGGAACAGTTAAAGCGGGACCAAAAGGAAAAACCACTTTTTCCGAAGGAGGAACCACCGAAAACTTCAACCCGCAAACCGGCAGTTTGTTGTTGAAATGCGAAATAGATACTCCCGGAGAATATGAAGTCAAACTATATACCAGCCGTCACTGGAGAAAATCCTTTGCAGAAGGAACATTCGTTACGCTGAAAATCGGAGATAATATCCTCGGTAACCGTCTTCTCAAAAAAGACGGAGAATTAGCTAACGTACGCCAAAATTCTTATCCGGAAACCTGGAGTACCATCGGTACTGTCACATTCAAGAAAAAGGGTACACAGAATATGGAACTATCTATCGATAAAATCGGAACATTCACCCGGCTCGGTTTTTTCGGAGAAGACCTTCAAGGTGAAAGTGAAAATAACATCCGGATAATGAAAATAGAACTAATCCACAAAACGAAATAATTTTTTACTATTTAAAACCTCATTCATATGATGAAATACAAATTGTTCAAAAATAGCCTTTGTACCGCCATCATGGCATTCAGTCCGGTTTTACTTTCGGCTCAATTAGTAAAACATGACAGGCTGTTATCTTTCGAATCGGCAGAAATCCCTTCATTTATTACCGGTACAAACTCCGATCTATCCATCTCCGGGCTACATTATAAAGATGGGTTACAATCTCTTCAATGGAAATTCCAACCCAAAGGAAATATTGCCATTCGCAAGGATTTGAAGTTTGAAAAAAAAGATCCCACAGGAACAGATAAATATTTATCGGTCTTTGTCATATGGATATATAACGAAAAACCGATAGATCAAACGCTTCAATTCGAATTTCTGAAAGACGGAAAGGCCTGTAGTTCGTTCCCATTCGGACTGAATTTTCATGGTTGGCGCGCTGCTTGGGTTTCTTATGAAAGAGACATGCAAGGCATCCCTGAGGAAGGTATGAACGAAATACGCATTACAGCCCCTGATGTAGCCGGTGAAATCTACATTGATCATCTGCTCACCGCTGCCAAAATGGATCATCGCTACCAAACAGCCGATTTACAGGTACCATTCGTAAATAAAGAGACGGGTAATCATTGGCTATTCGCTTTAAAATACTCCAAACTGACTCCGGATATTCCATTGGAAGCGACTGTCAGCAATGCTCAAAAACAAGAGATTCAAGTGATAGAAAAGCGTTTGAGAGAAATCATCTGCCCCCCAAGTGAAGTCACTCCACAAACCATAGCCAGACTACGTAAAGCTTACGAACATTATGGTATTGTATACAAAGACGGAAAAGTCTCCGGACTCCCTCTTTTTTACGGACGTGCCGCCGAAGCTTACGAACGTATCATCCCTAACTGGAACGGCGGCTTAATATCTGCCAATAACATGGATGTAAGCGCTTTTTTCAATCTGATGAACAGAATCGCCGTAGCCTACAATAATACAACAGACTCTCAAAACCAAGCGGTGCTCAAACAAATGTTTATGGCCATGTACGACCATATCACTGACCAAGGAATAGCTTATGGTAGTTGTCTGGGCAATATCACCCACTATGGTTATAGCTTCCGCACTTTCTTTACCGCTTATTTCCTGATGAAAGAAGTTTTCAAAGAAATGGGGAAACAGGAAGAGGCTGAAAAAGCAATGCTTTGGTACTCGACTGTAAACGATGTATATAATAGACCTAAAACAGCAGGCATCGATATTGACTTTTTCAATACCCTCAGTACCGGACGTATCGCCAGCATCCTATTTATGGAAGACACACCGGAAAAAGTACAATACCTGAAATCTTTCTCACGCTGGGTCGATAACGGCTGTCTACCGGCTGAAGGATTAAACGATGCCTTCAAAGCAGACGGTTCCGCCTATCATCACTGTAACAATTATCCGGCTTATGCTACAGGCGGATTAACCGGAGCTACCAATATGATTTATCTGTTAAGTCGTACGGGATTCGCTATTTCCGAATTGGCTCACCAGACTGTTAAAGAAGTACTTTTTACCATGCGTTTCTACTGTAACAAACGTAGTTTCCCTCTTTCCATGTCCGGGCG